>VOFK01002476.1_pt1 | contig 16513 bp, 22 predicted proteins | sample 5384121 | NCBI WGS metagenome assembly VOFK01 (sample SAMN12384730, study PRJNA508395) | human gut metagenome | isolation source: healthy gut J | host: Homo sapiens
GTCATATTGCTTTGGCAATGGAATCAGGAGACAGCTTGATAAGTAAGGCATGGTGAGCAGCTAAAACACGCCTTGATTATCAGCTGCTGTGGACTGTGAATGGTCAATGTACAGACCGAGGGCGGCATAGGTCAGGGAATAGCATGGCGCTGGCAGAAATGTCACCTGGCAATGCCGGTGGAAAAATCGCGGCGGTGTACGACCTCATGCAGTACAAGATACCGACACGACAGGATGTGGGCAATATCAATGTCGAATTCGGCACAAGCTACAGAGCCGTCAAACCATTCGGGTTAAGTCAATCGGTGAGATAGTTATCAATACACCGGCTCCTGCGCTGGCACATGCCATTTATCGCGCAACAGGCGTATGGCAACAGACAGTCTACCCCGAAAAAATACTATGGGAATGGCAGACCCAAACTGGCACGGTACACCTTAGAGAAAATGATTCATATACATGGCGGCGGGAAACAGCCGTCAGTTTTGGAAGTAACAAACCAAGTTGAGTTATCAACGGCGGTGTTTGCGAAGCAAATATTGCCAGGATAACATTAAATGAAAAACCCTTTCTAGTGTCGATGCGCTTGGGGAAACACCCGTCCACATCCCGAACACGATGGTTAAGACTTAAGCGGCCGATAATACTATACTGGTAACGGTATGGGAAGGTAGGTGGATGCTAGATTTATGGGCTTATAGCTCAGCCGGTTAGAGCGCACGCCTGATAAGGCGTGAGGTCGGTGGTTCGAGTCCACTTAAGCCCACTTGAAATTAAGGTTTTAAACATTAGAAATGGGGGCGTAGCTCAGTTGGGAGAGCACCTGCCTTGCAAGCAGGGGGTCAAGAGTTCGAATCTCTCTATCTCCATTATCAGCGGATGAAAATAATATCTGCTGAGAAATGTACTTTGAAAACTTCATACAGAATGATAAGATGATTAAATATCTATTTGATCAAGACATCGTAATAACCGTAAAGTTCTTTAATGAAAATAAGTAACTGTAATGACCAAAGTTTGGTTACGAAAGTTATCAACGCTATACATCGTGGATTGAATGGTCAAAAAAAAAGAGCGCAGGGTGGATGCCTTGGCACTAAGAGCCGATGAAAGACGTGATAAGCTGCGAAAAGCTTCGGGGAGGAGCAAATATCCAATGATCCGGAGATATCCGAATGGGGAAACCCGGCTGGACAGCCTCAGTCATCCATACGCCAATACATAACGTATGGAAGGGAACCCGCTGAACTGAAACATCTAAGTAGGCGGAGGAAGAGAAAGAAACATCGATTCCGCAAGTAGCGGCGAGCGAACTGGAAAGAGCCCAAACCCAAACCGGGTGCGTGCATTCCGGGGTTCGGACCGCATAATTGATTCTGATTAAGTTTAGCAGAATGGTTTTGGGAAAGGCAGCCAGAGAGAGGGTGAAAGCCCCGTAAGCGAAATCGAAAGATCAGCAAGGCGGGATCCAGAGTACCGCGAGACACGAGAAACCTTGTGGGAAATGAGCCGGGGACCACCCCCGTAAGGCTAAATACTCCTTAGTGACCGATAGCGCATAGTACTGTGAAGGAAAGGTGAAAAAGGACCCCGGGAGGGGAGTGAAAGAGAACCTGAAACCCTGTGTCTACAAGCTGTGGGACCTCTTTATATGAGGGACTGCGTACTTTTTGTAGAACGGTCCGGCGAGTTGTGCGTACTGGCGAGGTTAAGGACTTAAGGTCTGGAGCCGAAGTGAAAGCAAGCGTTAATAGCGCGTCAAGTCAGTATGGAGTAGACCCGAAACCGGGTGATCTACCCATGTCCAGGATGAAGCTGCCGTAAGAGACAGTGGAGGTCCGAACACACATCCGTTGAAAAGGGTGGTGATGAGGTGTGGGTAGCGGAGAAATTCCAATCGAACCCGGAGATAGCTGGTTCTCCTCGAAATAGCTTTTAGGGCTAGCCTCTCGTGAGACTTGCGGAGGTAGAGCACTGAATTTCCTAGGGGGCGTCAAAGCCTACCGAAGCATATCAAACTCCGAATGCCGTATACTTAAGACCGGGAGTCAGACTGCACGAGATAAGTTGGGCAGTCAAAAGGGAAAGAGCCCAGACCTACAGCTAAGGTCCCAAAGTGCGTGTTAAGTGGAAAAGGATGTGGGATCTCTAAGACAACCAGGATGTTGGCTTAGAAGCAGCCATTCATTCAAAGAGTGCGTAACAGCTCACTGGTCGAGAGGTCCTGCGCCGAAAATGTCCGGGGCTAAAACACGACACCGAAGCTCAGGAATTCCTACGTTTAATTGGTAGAGGAGCATTGGATGCGCGAAGAAGCTGTACCGTAAGGAGCAGTGGAGTGCATGGAAGAGAGAATGCCGGAATGAGTAGCGAGAAAAAGGTGAGAATCCTTTTGGCCGAATATCCAAGGTTTCCAGGGTAAAGCTGATCTGCCCTGGGTAAGTCGGGGCCTAAGGCGAGGCCGAAAGGCGTAGTCGATGGACAGCAGGTTGAGATTCCTGTACTGCAGTAAACAGAACTGTGGGGACGCTGTGGAGAGCACAACCCGGGAATGGAAAGCCCGGGGCAAGCGGGGTAGGAGTCCTGAAGGAAAAACCGCAGTGGCAATCCGGAAGGCGTGATGCGGACCGAACTCTAGTAGGGAAGTGTGAGCCATGAATCAAGAAAAGCCGCTATTGTTGTATTGAGCCCGTACCGTAAACCGACACAGGTGGATGAGGAGAGAATCCTAAGGCCGACGGGAGAAGCATTGTTAAGGAACTCGGCAAAATGACTCCGTAACTTCGGGAGAAGGGGTGCCAGTGAGAGCTGGCCGCAGAGAATTGGCCCAAGCAACTGTTTAGCAAAAACACAGGTCTATGCAAAACCGTAAGGTGAGGTATATGGGCTGACGCCTGCCCGGTGCTGGAAGGTTAAGAGGAGAGGTTAGCGGGTAAACGCGAAGCTTTGAATTTAAGCCCCAGTAAACGGCGGCCGTAACTATAACGGTCCTAAGGTAGCGAAATTCCTTGTCGGGTAAGTTCCGACCCGCACGAAAGGCGTAATGATTTGGGCACTGTCTCAACAATGCACCCGGTGAAATTGAAATACCAGTGAAGATGCTGGTTACCTGCGCCAGGACGGAAAGACCCCATGGAGCTTTACTCCAGCTTGATACTGGGATTCGGTATTGCATGTACAGGATAGGTGGGAGACTAGGAGGTGATGACGCCAGTTGTCACGGAGTCGATGTTGGGATACCACCCTTGCAGTATTGGATTTCTAACCAGCGACCCTGAACGGGTCGGGGGACAATGTCAGGTGGGGAGTTTGACTGGGGCGGTCGCCTCCGAAAGGGTATCGGAGGCGCTCAAAGGTTCCCTCAGAATGGACGGAAACCATTCGAAGAGTGCAAAGGCAGAAGGGAGCTTGACTGTGACACCGACGGGTGGAGCAGGTACGAAAGTAGGACTTAGTGATCCGGTGGTATAAAGTGGGATTGCCATCGCTCAACGGATAAAAGCTACCCTGGGGATAACAGGCTTATCACTCCCAAGAGTTCACATCGACGGAGTGGTTTGGCACCTCGATGTCGGCTCATCGCATCCTGGGGCTGAAGTAGGTCCCAAGGGTTGGGCTGTTCGCCCATTAAAGCGGTACGCGAGCTGGGTTCAGAACGTCGTGAGACAGTTCGGTCCCTATCCGGCGTGGGCGTAGGATATTTGAGAGGAGCTGTCCTTAGTACGAGAGGACCGGGATGGACTGGCCGCTGGTGTATCTGTTGTACTACCAAGGTCATAGCAGAGTAGCCAAGCCGGGAAGGGATAAACGCTGAAGGCATCTAAGCGTGAAGCCCCCCTCAAGATGAGATATCTCAACGACAAGTTGTAAGACCCCTTGAAGACGACGAGGTAGATAGGACAGAGGTGGAAGTGTGGTAATGTATGGAGCTGACTGATACTAATCGGTCGAGGGCATAACCAAGCAAGGTGATAGGTAGGATGAAAGAAAATATTTCTTGTATGCAGTTTTGAAGGTACATGAAGGTACTTCAACAAAAAGATGGCCCAGTGGCTCAGTTGGTTAGAGCGCCGCCCTGTCACGGCGGAGGGAGGTCGAGAGTTCGAGTCTCTTCTGGGTCGTTTGTATGGGATCATAGCTCAGCTGGGAGAGCATCTGCCTTACAAGCAGAGGGTCATAGGTTCGAGCCCTATTGGTCCCATCAAATAAAAAAAGAATATGGATGGGTTCCCGAGTGGCCAAAGGGGGCAGACTGTAAATCTGTAAATCAAGTTGCTTCGGTGGTTCGAATCCACCTCCATCCATGAATATAATAAAATTTAAAAGGCCATATGGACTCGCCGATGTGGCTCAAATTGGCAGAGCAGACTGATTTGTAATCAGCAGGTTATCGGTTCGAGTCCGATCATCGGCTATAAGTCACAAGACTTAATTTAATATCGCGGGGTGGAGCAGTCTGGAAGCTCGTCGGGCTCATAACCCGAAGGTCGTAGGTTCAAATCCTGCCCCCTCGCACAAAATATGTTATGCCCAGATAGCTCAGTCGGTAGAGCAGCGGATTGAAAATCCGCGTGTCACTGGTTCGATTCCGGTTCTGGGCATTTTAAATGCCTTGCGAAAGGAATAAGGGCGTGTAGCTCAGCTCAGTGGTAGAGCACTTGACTTTTAATCAAGTTGTCCGGGGTTCGAATCCCCGCACGCTCATGGAATGAGAGTGAAGTAGTATATAAGTACTACTTCTTTTTTTATTTAAAGAACTTACCACCTACATGACCTGCCACTGACAGCTCATTACGGATGCTTTGGCAACCGATAGCTTTTTCTTGCATACTTTGTTATTGAAATATATTGACATATTTTCTTGAAGTGATTATATTATAATTAATAAGAGGGAGTAATCGGCATCTATATATTTCCTAAAAGAGATATAAGAATGGAAGATATAGCTGTTTACGATGACGTCAGTACGATGGCAAAAAGAGCTATCCGTATCGTAATGAAATGATGAGACTTTTATTGCATAGTTTTTATGCAATAAAAGTCTCTTTTTTTATACCAAAGCAAAAGCATGTAATACAAGTTGACGGTGGCAGATTCTAGGTATACTTTCGATATATCAAAATTAAAAAGGGTTATTGGCCAAAGAAAGAAAAAGGAGAACAAATATGCTGACAACAAAACAAGCAAGGGAGAATCAGGAAAAAAATATGGTTTCAATGAACTGGTAGAAGGAAAAAAAGAAAAAGTACCATGCAGATATTTCTGGAACAGTTTAAAGATTTTCTTGTTATCATATTGATCATATCTGCAGTGATTTCCGGTATCTTAGGAGATGCAGAAAGTGCGATTGTTATTTTTGTAGTAATTACGATGAATGCAATACTTGGAACGGTGCAGACCGTAAAGGCAGAACAATCGCTTAACAGTTTAAAACAGTTATCTGCTCCGGAAGCGAAAGTAGCAAAGAGATGGAAATATTATTCAGATTCCGTCGAGAGGAGGTGACGATTGGCGATGAAGTAATACTGGAGGCAGGAGATTGTATACCTGCAGATGGAAAACTTATAGAATGTGCAAGTCTGAAGGTAGATGAAAGTGCACTGACGGGGAGAAAGCATAGCAGTTGAAAAAGAATCTGGATGAAGTCGCAGTCGGAACAGCACTTTTTGGCGATCAGACGAACAAAGTATTCTCCGGAAGTTTTGTTACGTATGGAAGAGGAAGATACGAAGTGACTGCAATCGGCATGAATACAGAAGTAGGAAAGATTGAAGATCTTATGAAGAATACATCAGAAAAGCGCACACCACTGCAGGTGAATCTTGATGACTTCGGAAAAAAATTGTCGATATTAATTCTTGTATTTTCAGGCATAATATTTGGGGTAAATGTATTTCAGGGAGAATCTATTGGTTCAGCGTTTATGTTTGCTGTTGCGCTGGCAGTTGCAGCGATACCGGAAGCTCTTAGTTCGATTGTTGACGATTGTATTATCTTTTGGAACACAGAAGATGGCAAAAGAACATGCAATTATACGAAAACTGCAGGCGGTAGAAGGTCTTGGCAGTGTATCGATTGTCTGTTCGGATAAAAACGGGGACACTGACGCAGAATAAGATGACGGTAGAGGATTATTATGTAAATGAAAAGAGAATACCGGCCGGAAAAATTAATCTGAAAAATGAAAATGAAAAAACTGCTTTTTGAGATTCAGTATCCTGTGTAATGATTCAACGAATACAGACGGACAGGAGATTGGTGATCCTACGGAAACGGCACTTATTATCTCGGAAGTAATCTGGGAATCGAGATTATGCAGGTAAGGGAACGATATCGAGATTGTCTGAGGTTCCATTTGACAGTGAGCGGAAATTGATGTCGACAGCTCATAGAATTCAGGATGATAAGATGTTAACGGCTGATCATATAATGATCGTAAAAGGTGCTGTAGATGTATTACTGGATCGTATGGACAGAATCAGAGTTGGAAATACTGTAAGAAAGATGACAGATTCTGACTGTAAGAATATTTCCATGCAGAATATGCAGTTTTCAGAGAAGGGTTAAGAGTTCTTGCATTTGCATATAAACATCTGGAAGAGGAAAAAGAAATCGGTACAGAGGATGAAGATCATCTGATATTTATCGGAATGATCGCAATGATGGATCCGCCGAGAGAAGAGTCGCAGGTTGCGGTAGCAGAGTGCCTGAATGCCGGAATTCGGCCGATTATGATTACAGGGAGATCATAAAGTTACGGCTGCGGCAATTGCAAAGAGGATTGGAATATTAAAGGATGAGTCAGAAGCCTGTGAAGGTGCTGATATTGAAAATATGTCAGATGAAGATTTAAAAGACTTTGTAGAGGGAATCTCGGTCTACGCAAGAGTCTCTCCGGAGAATAAGATCAGGATTGTCCGTGCGTGGCAGGAAAAGGAAAATATTGTGGCAATGACAGGAGATGGTGTGAATGATGCGCCGGCTTTAAAACAGGCGGATATCGGTGTTGCAATGGGTGTGACCGGAAGCGAAGTTGCTAAGGATGCGGCGGCGATGGTTCTGACAGATGATAATTTTGCAACGATCGTGAAGGCAGTGGAAAATGGAAGAAATCTGTATCAGCATATTAAAAATGCAATTCAATTTCTATTATCCGGAAATTTCGAGCAATTCTTGCGGTACTGTATGCAGCAACGGCCGGATTACCGGTGCCTTTTTGCCCCGGTACATCTGTTGTTTATTAATCTTTTGACAGACAGCCTGCCGGCAATTGCGCTGGGTATGGAACCGCATTCTAAAGCGGTTATGGATCAGAAACCGAGACCTGTGAATGAGTCAATACTTACGAAAGCATATCTGGTGAATATCGGGACCGAAGGTCTGTGCATCGGGATTATGACAATGGCAGCATTCTTGATCGGATACAGAGGACAGGGTGCAGTTCTGGCAAGTACGATGGCGTTTGGAAACATTGTGTATGAGCCGTCTGGTACATGGGATTTAACTGCAAAGACGATAAGCCGGTAATATTCTCAAAGAGATTCTTTAATAATAAATATCTGATCGGAGCATTTGTTTTTAGGTACTGTTCTGATCACGGGTGTTCTTACAATTCCTGGATTACATGCCATGTTTAAGGTTGTTACGTTAAATATGACGCAGCTGATGACAGTATATGGTCTTGCATTTCTGAATCTTCCTGTGATTCAGGGATTGAAGTATTTGAAGGGAAAGACAAAATGGAATTAAAACAAGAGACAGTGAAGCAGATCAGGGGGATTGATCATATTTACGGCAGTACTGATTGTCTGTCTGTGGAAATTTGATGTTGTGATAAGTGCGTTTCAATTTGTATTAAATATAGTATATCCGTTTTTGCTTGGCGGTGCGATTGCATTTGTCTTAAGCGTTCCGATGAACTTTGTGGAAAGAAAATTATTCACGGAGAGAAAGCTTCCTGAAAAATATAAAAAGAAAATATGCCAGGGGAATCAGTCTTCTGATGTTGTAATTGCCGGGTGTAACCGGAATTCTGGCAATGATAATATTCGGGCTGCTTCCGCAATTGGCAGGAACATTTGCCAATCTGGGAAAGAGTATTCAGGAGTTTATCCCGCAGGTGCAGGGGTGGGCAGATCACTGGTTCCATAATAATAAAGAAATTATGAATGTCGTGAACAACCTGGAATTTGACTGGAATAAAATTATGGAAGCGGCGGCAGGCTTTCTGAAAAAACGGAGCGGAAGTGTGCTGGAGACTACCATTAATACGGCAAAAAATATTATTGGTGCAGTGGGAACGTTTTTTTTATTGCATTTGTATTCGCAGTTTATATTTTGCTGCAGAAAGAGAAACTGGGAAGACAGGCGAAAAAAGTATTATTTGCGTTTGTCAGGAAGGGGAGAGCAGAAGCTGTATTGGAAGTGCTGGCTCTGACGTATAAGACATTTTCTGGTTTTTTTGACGGGACAGTGCGTGGAGGCTTTGATCCTTGGAGCAATGTTTGTAATCACGATGACACTGTTTAGACTGCCATATGCACTGTTGACCGGAATTGTGATTGCATTTACGGCATTGGTACCGGTTTTTGGAGCATTTATCGGATGTGCGGTCGGGGCGTTTCTGATCTTTATGGTGAGTCCGTTTAAGGCGTTGATGTTCATTGTGTTGTTTCTGGTACTTCAGCAGATTGAGGGAAATCTGATTTATCCACATGTAGTGGGAAATTCGGTTGGACTTCCGTCAATCTGGGTGCTGGCAGCAGTGAGTGTTGGCGGAAGTCTGATGGGAATTGTCGGAATGCTGATATTTATTCCGTTGATGTCGGTGGTATATGCACTGTTCCGTGAAGTTGTCTACATTAAATTACGACAAAAAGAATATTTATCCACAGGATATTTTATAAATGGGGATAACTTTGTGAATGTGATCATTTATTGTGGATGAATAGGATATCAGTTTTGAAAACGTGATCGTTCTTTCAATTTACAGTAGATGACAGCAATGGCGGTACTGATCAGGGTTGACACAATACCGGCTCCGATAATAGAAGCAGGATTAACGCTTCCATACTGACTCCGATAAGCAATAACATTGATCGGAATAAGCTGAAGAGATGAAATGTTGATGATCAGGAATGTACACATTTCATTACTTGCTGTTCCGGCAGGGCGGGAGATACCGGGAGCCAGATGTTTGCGGCGCTGTTCTTCTAATTTCGATAATTCTTCCATTGCTTTTAATCCCGGCAGGAGTGGCGGCCCAGCCAAGACCTAAGATATTGGCGATCATATTGGTGGTAATCGGTTCTTCGGGGGGTGACCGGCGGGAAGATTTGGAAAAAGGAAACGAATGACCGGCCGGATCTTTCTGGAAGCGGCCGGGATAATTCCGGCTTTGGAAGCAATTTCCATTAGTCCCTACCCAAAAGGACATGACACCGATCATGGTAATACAAAGTGAGATGGCTTCTTTGGATGAATCAAGTGCTGCATTGGTAATATCGGGCATCCGGCCTGTGAATGCGGCGTATACGATGCCTGTAAGAATCATAAAAGACCAGAGGTAGTTCAGCATAAGTGAGACTCCTGTATGTGGATATCTGAAGTATAATATGCAAACAGTGTAGAAAATATGACGGTATAAATCGCCATGCGTTTGTAAGGGCTGCCGGAAATTGCACCAATCTCAGTTATATATTAATATATGACAAGCCAATAGAATAAACTGTAAGAGGATAATTTAAAGAAGGAATGTTAATATGCAAATATTGTTATATCTTACAGATTTCATAGTCCCGCTGGTAATCTTCGGGATTGTAGGTTATGGACTGTTAATGAAAGTTCCGGTATACGATACGTTTATTAAAGGTGCAAAGAAGGGGTTTCTGACAGTGATCAAGATTATGCCGACACTTGTCGGATTAATGGTGGCGGTGGGGGATATTGAGAGCGTCCGGCTTCCTTGAACTGATTGCAAATGGAATCGGGAGATTTACGGACAGAATCGGTTTTCCGGGAGAGCTGGTTCCGCTTACAGTGGTAAAGATGTTCTCCTCATCGGCGGCGACGGACTTTTGCTGGACATTTTTAAAGAATATGGAACAGATTCGTATATCGGACGGATTGCATCGATCAGTATGTCGTGTACGGAGACGATCTTTTATACCATGAGTGTATATTATATGACAGCCAGAGTCACGAAGATGCGCTATACATTAACGGGTGCGCTGCTTGCAACTCTGGCTGGTGTGACTGCCAGCGTAGTGCTGGCGGGTATGATGACATGATCGTGTGATGTGGTAAAATGTCACGGGAAAATGTAATTATTCCCAGGGTTTCTTATGATAATCTGAGGAATCTTTTTTGTCTCTGTGGTCTTTTCCGTTCTGGGATTTGCTCCATATGCGGAGAGCAGTGAGAATTCCGACCGTGTAAAGGATCGAGACTAATATTACCGGGTTATCCTTCAGAAAATAAATAACAAGGATAACGCAGATAACAGACAGATAAAGAGCTGGAATGTGGTCCAGAATCTTTTTTCGCGGACTTCTTTTCGCCTGCTGAAGGAGTTCCATACGTTTCTGTTCCATACGGAGATATTCCATCAGATCTTCATCGCTGATGCGGGAAAGGATCTGCTCATCGCGGTTCATTTCGATCTTGCGTTTGGAACGGAAATTAGAGAAGAACTCACGGAACGGATGTTCATCTTTGAGCGGATTTTTCCTGTTGTTCGTAAAAAAGTCTTCTTCCAAGTCTTCGTCTTCTTCCGCATCTTTTTTTCGAAAATTCTTTTGTATTTCGGGTGTCACTGAATTTGTCTGCGTTATCGGAAGCTTTACCGTCGGTAGTTTTGCTGTCGATAGTTGTTTGATTATCTGTGTTCTGGGGGTCGGTAATTTCCTTAGAAGCAGCCGTTTCAGTGTCTGTAGTTTCCTGCGCAGCGGAGATATATCAGCAACGGGATAAAGCACAACGTTGTCAGTGGCGAGCAGGTGCGCTAGTTTCAGATTCCTTAGTCTTAGGTGATTCTTCTGTCGGTACTGCTTTTCTATATTTTCGGACATGATTTTACCTCCGTATTCATTCTTATATTGTATGTTGTCTTTTATTTTATCTTTATTATCTTATCATATCAGCTATGAAGATAAAAAACAAATAAAAGTGTATAAAACGGCGGAAAATAACTTGCAGTAGAAAAAAGCCCTTAAAAATGTTAAAATTGTAAGGAATCATTTGGAGGAAAACAAGATGCAGTTAATGAATGAAATCCCGGATACGTTCTGGAGTCTGTTCCGTTCGGTCAACCAGGATATTTATATTGAAGCACTTTTATGTATTAATGAAGAATACGAATATAATAACTATTTCCTGACGAAAGAAGTATGTATCCAGATCTTAAGTGACATGAATGCGAAGAAACGGTTTGAGTTACAGCGGGAGGAAAATGATACGGATTTTGATATGCTGGAGACGCCGTCATCAAGGATATTAAACTGGCTTCTGCGGGCAGGATGGCTGAAGCGTATCGAGGATTATAATACACTAGTGACGAATATTGTCATTCCGGATTATGCGGCATGGTGATGATCGATGCATTTGAAAAGCTGAATTCGGAAGATGCGTCGGAGACGGATATTTATATCCAGAATGTATGCGACGCTGTATGCATTTCGCAATGATCCGAGGGCGAGTATCGGGCTTTTGAGGACGGCACTGGTGAATACGAGGCGGCTGAATAAGGCACTGCAGGACATGCTTCATAACATGAACAAGTTTTTTGCAAAACTTTTACAGCAGGATTCGTACAGCGGGATTTTAAGAGAGCATCTGGACAGCTATGTGGGAAGAGATCGTGTGGAAGAAGTATCATATTCTGAAGACGTCGGATAACTTTTACATTTATAAGATGGATATTAAGAAATGTCTGAGAGAGATCCGGGATGATGAGGCATTTATCATGAAGGTACAGGCGCGGTCGAAGATGCTTGGAGATAATCAGGATGATGTACTGGATCTGCTGGATCTGATCGAGCGGGGATTTGATGATATTGAGCACAGAATCGCTAATATGGATAAGGAACATACGAAGTACGTCCGTGCGACGGTAACGAGGATGAATTATCTGTTAAGCGGTGAGACAGATACGAAAGGTCTGGTGGTACAGCTTCTGAATAAAATGTCGGAAGATCCGGATCAGATGGAAGAGATCATCACAGAGACCGGAAAGCGCATGAATCTGTCGCTGCTGGGGAAATTCTGTCGGAGAAGTCTTTATATAAGAGAAGAAACTCCAGAAAAGACTTCATCAGCCAGCTCCTTCCGGATGAGACGACGGGAGATCTGGATAAGGATGATATCTTAAGACTGAACCGGATCCAGATGCGGTTCAGCAAGAAGCAGATCGAAGAATTCATCGAGAATAATATGGAAGATGAAGTGATGGATGCGTCGAAGATTAATATTGCGGATGAGGAAGAATTTGAAAAATTGATTTTTGCTTATGATTACAGTACGCGTAAGAACAGCAGATATATGGTGCTGGAAGAAGAACCGGAGATGGTGGAAAAGGCCGGATACCGGTATCCGGCATTAAGATTCGTGAAGAGACGGGCGTAATAGTGTGTAATAATTTGTAATGCAAAAACAGAAAGAAAAGTGATGAACATAATATAAAAGAAGTTCTGATAAAGGAGTTCTAAGAATAATGATAGATTACTACGAACAGCTAACCCAGGAAGAAAAAAAAGAAGAGGTCACAGAGGTCATCCAGACACTGTACCGTCAGACATTTCTCCTGGAAAGAAAATTTGATAAACGTGCGGGAAGGATGCAGTATACAAAAGAATACCGTACCTGTACGAAGCATCTGGAATTTTTTAAAGCATATTTTGAGGTGGCGGGGATCATACTGCGGGAAAATGTACATATGGGTGTGATCTATATCCAGGAGAGCAGTTATGGGGTGAAGCTGCCGCGTTCTGGCGACGATCTATTTACTGGTGCTGAAGCTTATCTATGACGAGCAGATGCAGACTGCATCGTCGAGCAGCCATGTGGTGACAACACTTGGTGCAGTAAACGGAAAAGCAGGGGAGAATTTCATGTATTGAAGAGTCTTCCGTCAATTACGGAAATGAGACGGACGATCGCACTTCTGAAGAAGTACCAGATCATCGAGCCGCTTGATGTTCTGGAAGAATTAAACGAGTCGACCCGCCTGGTCATCTACCCTTGTATCCATACGGTACTTTTTAGGAGACGACATCAGGGAATTATTAGCAACATTCAGTGAGGGAGGATCAAATTGGAGACGAAGCAGCCATTCAAAAGCACTTCTCGAAGATATGCCTGAATAACTGGCATTACATAGATAAAAAAGATACTGACGCTTAATGAAGGAATCAACTTCTTCACCGGACATTCCGGAAGTGGTAAATCGACGGTTCTGGATGCGATCCAGATCGTGCTGTATGCCAATACGGGATGGCCGTGGATTTTTTTCAACAAGGCGGCAGCAGATGATTCGGACCGTACACTGATCGAGTACTTAAGAGGTATGGTGAATATCAGTGAAAATAATGAATCACAGTATTTAAGAAACCGTAATTTTTCCAGTACGATCGTGCTGGAGCTGACACAGACGAATACCAGGGATAAGCAGTGTGTCGGTGTTGTGTTTGACGTGGATACGTCGAATAATGACGTAAGCCGCCTGTTCTTCTGGCATACGGGAGAATTACTTCCGAATCATTACCGTTCGGAAGGCCGGTGCCTTTACCACTGCGGAAATGCGTGAGTACCTGCAGCGTTCCCTTTACGCCGGAACAGTTCTACTGCGGTCCGAGCAATGAAAGATTCCGGAGACAGCTATATGATATCTATCTTGGCGGTCTGGACATGGAAAAATTCCCAAAGTTATTCAAACGTGCGATCTCGTTCCGTATGAATATCAAACTGGAAGATTTCGTAAAGGAATATATTTGTATGGAGCAGGATATCCATATTGAGGATCTGCAGGAAAGTGTCATGCAGTATGGACGTATGCGCAGTAAGATCGAAGAGACGATGGAGGAGATCAGAAGACTGAAGCTGATCTGCGGAAAATATGAGCAGTATGCAGAAAAAAAATCCGATGAGGAGAAGGTGTGCTCTTATCAGATCGACCGTCTGGAGATTATGAACCATGAGGTGAAGAGTCAGGAAGCCAGAGACCGGATCAAGGTAAGACAGGAAGCCATCGAAGATCTGAAGAAGCAGCAACAGGTGCTGGAGCAGGAAGAAAAGGACTTGCAGAAAGAGTATGAAGAGATTATTCTGCGGATTGCAGACAGTGGGTATGCAAGACTGGAATCAGATCTGGATACATTAAATGAGACGCTGGAGCGCCTGAATAACGGAAAAGTCCGCTGGGGAGCAGACTGCAGAGCATCTGAAGGTATGGACGGAGAAAGACATTACGCCAAATCAGGTGATCTGGGATATCGAAAAATTCGCAGACGGAAAGCATTTCCGAAGAAGAGCTTGTGTGCCTGCAGGAAGGCTTAAAAAGATCTGCAGGAGGAGCTGGAAGACCAGAGACAGGGAAGCGGATGCAGATCTTCGCCGGATCAAGAAAGAAGAGAAAGAGGCAAGAGCAGAGTTAAAAGAACTGAAGCAGGGAAAGAAGGCTTATCCGAGAGAGCTGGAAGAGGCGAGATTCGAACTGCGTAAACCGTCTGCATGAGCGCTGCGGCAAATTCGTGAATGTGCATATTCTTTTGCGATCTTCTGGATGTGAAGGGACGAGAGATGGCACAATGCAGTGGAGGGTTATCTTTGGAAATAATAAATTGCAGCTGATCGTGGAACCAAAGTATGCCAGGGCTGCGATGGACATTTACCAGGAGATGGATACAAAACGTTTCTTCCGGGCAGCAGTCCTGGATACGGAGAAGCTTACGAAGGACAAGCATCAGGTACAGCCGGGGGCGCTGGCAGAAGTAGTAAAAGCGAAAGAAGCGTATGTGCAGGAATACATTAATTTCTTCCTTGGAAATGTAAAGAAATGCGAATCACTGGATGAACTGGCGTGAGTGCAGGATCGGTGTGACACCGGATTGTATGCTGTACCAGAGCTACAAACTGCAGCACATGAATCCGGAGAATTACACCAGAAGAGCCTACATCGGTGAGACGAGTATGCGCCAGAGAATCCGCAAGCTGGAAGAAAAATGTGAGAAGTTAAATGGCGAGAGAATGCCGGTACAGGAGCTGTTAGAAGAGATCCGCCAGGCAATGCAGATGGAGATGTTGAAGCAGCCGGCAGAGGATTATCTCGGATGGCTGGCTGACAGCAAGGCAATCATTTCCAAAGAAAAGAAAAAGGCTCAGCTTCTGGAACAGATGCAGAAGTTAAAGGATGAATCCGTTGCTGCATGGGAAGGCAAGAAGAAAGAAGTGCAGGCGGCACAGGATGCGAAGAAAGAATCCGTATCCAAGGTGCAGGGAAGCAATCTGGGAGAACAAGAAAGAAATCGAACGTCTGAATGCAGAAGTTCTCGAATCGGAAGAACAGATGAAGGACGTGAAGAGAAAAGTAGCAGATAAGCGTTACGAGAAGGAGTTCCAGGAATATCTGTCGGGCAGAAAATCAGAGAATTATGAGTATCTGAGACGTCAGATGGTTTCGCGGGTATATACGCTCAGGGAAGAAGAGGAAGACGCTTACCGGAAGCTGGTGGAAGAGAGAAGCAGTTATATCAGAGAATATCCGAACCGAACATTCTCAACTTCTATCCGGGACAACGCGCCGTATGAGAAGCTTTTGAATTCGCTGTCCTGCGATCATCTGGAGACTTACAGGGAGTCGGCGAAGACACAGGCAAAAGCGGCTGTGGAGCATTTCAAAAGATGACTTCATCTTCAAGATCCGAGTGCGATCCTGGAGGCTTATCAGAGAAGGGATGAGCTGAACCGGATCATCAGCAAACTGGACTTCGGTAAGGATAAGTATCAGTTCGTGATCACGAAGAACAAGGGTGCAGATGGAAAATATTATAAGATGTTCATGGATGATTCCCTGCAGATCCGTCCGTCTGACTTAGATGATACGATGGACAACCAGCTTGATATGTTCACGATGGAGCATGAGAATCAGTATGGGGAGATGATGAACGAGCTGATCAACATCTTCATCCCGACGGAGAATGCGACGAAGGACGAGATGGATGAGGCGAAACGCAACATGGATAAGTATGCGGATTACCGAACCTATCTGTCATTCGATATGCAGCAGATCGTACATGGCGATAAGGGAGATGACGATCGGACTGAGTAAGATGATTAAGAAGAACTCGGAGGAGAGGGACAGAACCCGCTGTACGTGGCACTTCTGGCAAGCTTTGCACAGCTTTATAAGATCAATCTGTCGCCGAAGATGCACCGGTCTCCGACACTGCGTATGAGTAAGAAACGTGCCTGCCGACGACTTCGTTGAAGTACGAGGGAGTCGGACCAGCAACGCAACCCA
>VOFK01002092.1_pt1 | contig 16481 bp, 17 predicted proteins | sample 5384121 | NCBI WGS metagenome assembly VOFK01 (sample SAMN12384730, study PRJNA508395) | human gut metagenome | isolation source: healthy gut J | host: Homo sapiens
CAACCAATTCTACATTTTAATCATTTCATTATCAATTGTTTATATCTGATTTCTAAAGAAAGAGTAACAAAATAGCATCAAATGATGATTTTATTTGAAAGCAGATACAAAACGCACATGTTTTTCTAAAGAGAATGATTCATTATTGGGTTTTGCTTGCACATCATTTGTTTTCGCAAAGTTACGGGATTTTTCCGAATTATTCAATTGAAAATGCTTAATCATGATTAGTGTTACATAATCTTAAAGAGAGTCTTGTATAGTTTGATATTATAAACATGACAAACTCCCTCTTCAATTAAGAAAAGGGAGTTTGTCATTACAAGCCTTATGGCTGAATCACTTTTTACGTCCTCTTTTTAGGGCTTCTTACGGACAGCACGGACATGAATTACCTTGTTACGGTCCCATGGGTTAGTAGAACCTCCCGCCGTATATTTGTAAGCTGTGGTTCCCGGATTTGTGATAGCTGTAGATGTCCAATAATCACCAGACAGATGTCGTTCATGCTAGAAGCTTCGTTTTGGGCGGGAAGATACCATACTATGTCGTTTTGTTCAAGCACCGGACGGTAAACAGTTCCATTTGCGTTAGATTCGACTTTTACTTTATATTTATTTTTCATTGCGCAAGCACGTGCTGCAAATTCTGTCGGATTGGTTGGTAATATTTTGTCAGCGACTCCGCCCCATGCTTCCAATTGATTCATAAGAGCTGAAGCCTCATTTATGCCATTGAAAGTATAAATCTCCCATGTATTCTGTGCTCCATCACTCGTACTGGTGGCAGTATTCAAATTCCCGAGTTTGCTAAAATTAATTGTTACTTTTCTTGCAGAACCAATTATCCCCTCAACTTTAATATATGTATAGCCAGAGAAGAAATTTAAATACCAACCTATTAATAAACGCCTCCATGAGGGTTGACTCATAAAATCATATGTTACTGTCATATCTGAATCCCAGTTGAATCCCCACGGATAATCTTTGTCCTGTATTCGTTCCACGCCTATGCCGTTGTTCCATGCCGGACAATATTGTGTAAACGAAAATTCTTTGGCCTCGTAATTTCCTTGAGCGACAGGTTTCAATGAAAGCGTGATATTACGGTCAGCTTCAGTTACGTTTTCTTTTAAGAATACGTATACCTGTACATCTCCTGTTGTTGTACTTGTCAATGTGCTTATTCCGTTATAACCATCAAGCCAATAGCCCGCATCCACAAGTGCTTGTACATCATTGCTTACAAATTTGTCTTTCTCCACGAAAGTGACATTAGTGGGATCATTAGACGTTAACGTCCAGCCTCCTGCCGGCAGCTTGTCATCACTCTTAATCGTAATCGGATAAATCACATAGTGCGCATCCTGCACTTCAGGTTGGGAAACAAATTCCAATTCATATTCCGGCGTGATGGAGAGTTTGTAAGTCACGGTAGTCCCCATAGTCCATTGCGTGTCTCCGATAGAGGCGGTAAGCGTGCGGTCAACACCTGAAGCATTGGTAAAGACGACTTTTATCATCGCATCTGCAGGCAGTATCTGCGGCAGCATCATGAATGTGCCTTCTGCGCTGGTGATTTCGTCTCCGTTGCCTTCATTTCCAGTTGTCTCTTTGTCCAAAGTCTGCGAGAAATCCGCAGTCGCATCACCGAGAGTCCATGCACCGTTAGCCATATTGTAGGTTCCGGCATTTTTGACACCTTTCAATGCCACGCTCTTAATCTGTCCGGGTTGCATCTGGCTGCCCACGGCAAAACGCACGGCGGTGCAGATGTGTTTGAAGGTGAGAGGTACGGCATTGTTATTGTCACCTCGTATCTCTGTGGTAGTGGCCACCACAATGTCTTTCTGTTCGGCTGCATTTGCTGGAACTGTATAGCTGAGTTCTTTGCTTTGCGGAGTGGATGGGGTGGTCAGCTTATCGGCATCCGTTGGTGCCCAAGCATAGAATTGGAACGAATGGTCTGCTCCCGGCCAATAATATATCTGATCCGTACTCCAAACGGAACCGTTATTGGCTGCATCCTCGTCCATATAGAACTGGTCAACAAGCGTTCCATTTTTACTCCAGTATGCCAGTACATGAAACTTCTCGAAATTATCTTTTGTGACAGGCACACCGCGTGTCAAGGTTTGTTCGTCCTCGAAGCCGGACACGTTGATACCGTCTGAAACAATGGCACGGACACAAAGCGTGTCTGCCGAGTTGTCCGACCGCAAAACGAAACGGCCAGCAGTATATCCTTCGTTATCACTATCGGCATATCCCCTTGTCTGTATGCTCTTATCGGACGATATGCCAAAACAAATGTTGTCACAGGCCTTCTCCGGATTTCCGTTTTCGAGAAAGTCCTCGTTATTGCACGAGAAAAGTAGCGTGCATAACAACATCGTTGCCATGCCGCCCGCCATCCAACTCGGATTTTTCTTATGTACCTTCATCTCTTCTGTTTTATATTTGTTGGCCAGAGGCAATACGCCCCGGCTGTTAGTGAGTGTAAGGGGACATTCAACCCCTTACACCCTGTAGGATTGCATCTCTATGGATAAGGCCGTTTTATTAAACCGGCTTTACGAGGATGCGAAATGAATCTTACTCAACGGTAATGTCATTATTAGTAAAAGCACCCCAAGGATCAACTTCTGCAGTAAATTTAATCGGGAAGAGCTCATCTTCTGTAATATTTTCTCATTAAGTTCAGCGATGAAATTGTAGCTCTTGCTTTTCTCCATTCCGGTTGTAATAGTAGAGGTGTGCGGATATTCTGTTGTCGCTTCATTCTGATCCAATACTACAGTGAATGTGACTGTATATTGAGGTGAAGCGACCGGAATAAGATACATGTGCTCGGTCTCGCCAGAACCTGTACCGGCAACGAGGTCCTTAACATTATCGCTTGCGAATACAACTGACAGAGTTTTATTAGTAGCATTCCATACAGCATTCTCTTCAGCCGGAGTGATTGTTCCGTTCTGGTAAGCATTGGTAATCTTCACATCCTTTACGCTGATTTTTGCTGCGGCGTTTGCAGGGAATGTGTTCTTGAAAGTGAATTTTACACGGGAAAGCAAATGTTTGAATGTAAAGCCAACTTTTCCCGGATCAGTAGTAATTTCTTGATCTGTTGTTTTATCATCAGCCTTTGAATAAAGCAGGTCGGTTTCAGAGTTGCTGGCAAAAGTGATTGTACCACCATTTTTTGCAGCGGCAAATGTTATCCCCTTCTCACCTGACTTGGGAGCGATTGCCTCGAAAGCATAGGTGTAGTTAGGTTCCCAATACCGGATCGGTGAATAGGTTCCAGCACCCGAAGCTTCAACAGTTACCTCTTGTTTGTCGAAAATTTGAGCATCACCTCTCCAACCGTACACTTCAATGGTTGCAAGATTAGTGAGGTCAGTGTCTGTAGCACGGGTGCTCTTGTCAATAAATGATGAGAAACCGATGGCTTTGTGTTCTGGGCCATTTCCACTGTCTCGTCGTTGCTGCAACTTGCCAACATAGCTGTTGCTGCCAATCCAATCAAAAAGATTTTTTTCATTTGATTAAAAATTAAATTGTGAATAAAAATGTTTTAATAACTCTCTATGTAAATCAAAGAGGAAGTTCTATGTCCTCGTAATCTCCCCAGTCTTCCACGTCCACATCGAAGCCGGAGCCTCCTTCCGTACTCTCTTTATCGGATATCTCAATACCCTTCACCACAATGACACCGCCCTGCGGTTGTGCCGCTACCTGGTCGGTCACGTCGAAATCGAATGACTTTATTTTTCCGTTCTTCAAGCGTACTTCCAGATTCAGCCCATACTTACGCTCGGCTCTTGTACCGTAATGTTCGTTAGGGAAACCGGGGATTCCGAAAGAACGAACCAAAGCCCGTGCGCCAAAATCTTCCACCGTACAATCGTACAGCACGGTGGCGGCTTCTTCCGAGGTTTGACCGCTGTTCAGCCATACAGCCTGCGCCATACCCGCCAAGGCACCGCGTGCCAGCGACACGTATTCCACCCCGTGGCTGAACTCGTAACGTACCAGATAGGTGAATACCAATGGATGCATGGTGACAGGTATCACGTCGGTCTCGATCGAACGTTCTGCCACGTATGACTCCATGTAACTACCATAAAGCATATCGGGCTGGTTCACTGTATTCTCACTTTTTGTATCCATTAAGGAATTGCCGAGGTAAGAAGATCGGGTGCGAGAGCGAGTAGTCGCCTTTGCCGAAGCGAACGACTGCATTTCGTCGAACACGATGTATTCCGTGTCGTTGTTGTAGAACAGCAGGGAGTGTTCACCCGGTCTCATGTACACGACATCCCCCTCGGGCGCGATATTGATGATGTCATCTGAACCGTCCGTATTGTACACTTGCACACGCAACCCATCCGGCATTCCCGGGCGCAATGTGTTGTATTCCATACCGAACGATTCCTGCCATGTGGGATAGTTCTTCCAATCCGTACTCCCCTCGTGGGTGTATTGCCACTCTTTTTCGTATTCAGCTTCTATGCGTACCTCCGATTTCGTGGCATGCGGGTCATGGTCAAAACATAAGTCCTTGTGCTCGCAAGATGAAAACAGCATGAGCATTCCCGCACACAAAGGAACATATCTTCTAATTGTGTGTATCTTTTTCATTTTACGCCTCCTTTCTTATTGTTGCTGTTGCCCCTTCCGAGAAGCCATACCAGAGAGATTTCCGCTTTCGTCGGACCGAACCAGTGACGGTTCTTGGTTGCCTTCCATACATAGTGACCGTCCAAGGGGGTATATTCATAATATTTCCCTCCCCAGTAACCCACGCCCAGCGTGAAGTCGATGTTCAGACGGTTTGCGACGGGCAACGAGTAACCGTATTCCACGCCTGCCGCATAATTCGTCTTGTCCCAAAGTGTCCCACCGGGTTCACCGCCCATGTAACCTTTGCCTCCCCATTCGAAATCGTATGTGAATGCCTGCCCGTAAACACCTACGTGATGCCCCGTGAGTGGCTTTTCATTAGCTTTCTTTCCGAACCATTTACGCACGGCGATGTCACCGCCATAGATGCGCCAGTAACGGTGGTTGCTGTTCTTTTTCCACCAACCGTACATCCAGTTACCGGCGATTGACCAGTTCTTGCCCAAATAGAATTCCAACCCAATATTGGGAACGGCCAGCACGTCATAGAGCATATTGGTCTTGAGGGCCATGTAGAAAGGTTTTGAAGTTTCAGGGAAAAACGCCACGACCGTATCCGCTTTCTCTACAACGGATGTCGTGTCGGCAGGAGTCGGCACAACCGGGTCTTCCTTGACAACCGGTTTTTCCTCGATTATAGGCTTTTGGCGGATCGTCACGAGAATAACACTGGCATTCCGGATCTGATCAAAGAAATGTTTGTGCATGTAATGCCAAGTCCGGCCATATTGCAGCTCCATCAGGTGTTTCTTGCGGCTGTCAACCAGTACACCTTTATTATTATAGGTAAATTCGGGTACGTTGCGCAACACGTCCACCGCCTCTTCCTTGTGGGGCATATCGGACACCTCGACCAGCTCTGCAAGGCGTTCCCACGCGATAAATCCTTCGGGACGTGATATGATACCATCCGGAAGTGATATGCGTTCACGTACATAACGCTCCAAAGAATTGCGGCGTTTTTCCGCTAATTCCTTGTTTATTGCAAATCCGCCCTCGGGTGAAGCGGAACCGCAAAAAGACACTCCGACCAATTCGAGTGTATTGTCTTTTTTCACACTTTCCAGAAACGACACCACTTCGGACAGGCGTGTGGCGTTGTCACCATAAGCCGTGTCCAGTGTCGAGTCGCCGACCGGAAATCCGATACAGACCTCCTTCCGGCTCTCTTGCCCGAACGCCTGGATGCACCCGAGCAACATGAACGCTGATACTATTAAACCTCTCATGTGCATATTATCTTTATTTAAGTCCGTTTCTTATGAAGAAACGGGCGTCTTGCATAAGACATTGACAATCTGCACTATATCAGAGATTAAAGACTCGTTTGTTTGATAATAATTATGTTTTCGAGCACAACTTGTGAAAAATTCCATATTCCAATAGCATACTATTCTGGATTTTTTCATATTTTTACATCGGAAATCCGTTTCTTCATAAGAAACAGATAATTTTGTCTGACAATCATTCCCCCTTACAGATCCTTAATAATCAGTTCGTTTGCCCGGTCGATAGTGGACGTGTCAATCGAAGCCAGATATATCTGCGTGGTGGCTATGGAATCATGCCCGAGCGCATCCGAAATGACATTGACAGGTATATTCTTCGATTTGGCAATGGTCGCCCAAGCATGGCGGCTGACATACGTCGTGAGCGGTATCGGCAGTTTAACCATGCCGGCTATGGTTTTGAGGGATTTGTTTACGCGCCGCAATGCCGTTTCATACTGCCTGCGTTCATCACAGTGGGGACGGGTTATAATAGGAAGCAAGTAAGGGGAATCATTGCTTGAATAACGGTCAACCAGTTCTTTGATTGGTTTTATGATTTTGATGTGAAGCACTTGGTTCGTCTTATGCCGCCGGTAAGTCAGTATGCCGCTCTGAATGTCCGACTTCTTCAGGAACGCCGCGTCAATGAATGACATTCCCCTGCAAAGGAAAAGAAAAAGGAAGAGGTTGCGGGCAAATTCAAGATTGGGTTTTAGCGAGAGGTCAAGGTCTCTGATCCGTTTGATGTCACTGATTGATATGGCTCGTTTGCGAGTCTTCTCCACTCCGGTAAACACCGTGCGGAAAGGATTCCGGTCTATGGTCAGTTCTTGCTCCACGGCACGGTTATAGACTGCGCGGAGAATACGCATATAAAAGGAAATGGAATTGGGTACGACTCCCAACGAAGCCAAATATGCCTGATAATCCTCCATGAGTATGTGGTCTATTGCTTCCATCTGGATGTCCTCGTTATTACGGAACCGCTTGAAACTGCCGAGCGCGGCACTATAATTCTTGGCGGTACCGGAGTGATTCAACTGCCGTAACCGTTCGATGACACCCTCCATAAAAACAAAAAGGGTGTTCTCTTTTCCGGTACGCCGGAACTTTTCTACCACATCATCCGATGAATAATTACGGCTTAGGTTCTCGAACCGTTCTATGATTGCCGACAATCGTTCCATGTCCGAACGTAACTTCCGGGTTATCGACTGCACGATAGCTGCACGCCTGTCATTGCCTGCCGCTATCGGTTCGGAACACTTTTCGTCCCATTCGCGTGGGAACACTTTGTAACTGGTAGTGATCTGTCTGGCAATACGGCGGTGAGTTACCAGATAGACGATAGTGCCCGGACGGTCTTTGACCGTCGAGGGGCGGAATTTTGCTTTTACTGTCGTAGTCATACTTATATTGTTTAAATTGATAATGTACCATAGTCAGCGTTTTAACTTGTGGTATGTAAAAATGGTCAGCGCAACGCAGACGACAAAAAAGCCTGCCGTATAACCGAGCACTTTCCACAGCATGAGGCTGTGTATAAACTTGGCATTGGCCATGCAGATACAGGCGAAAGCCGCCAAAAGAGAAACAATCACCTCTATCATGTACCAGAAGGCGGTGGCGGAGATGACCACGCGGTCCCGCATCGAAAGGCGTTCGAGCTGTCTCGCGCTCTCCTTGTCGATCCTTTCGGCCATCTTCCGGCAAACCGCCTCACCTTCCTGCTCAAGCGTCCGCCGGGCTTCCTCGCTAATGGTAATTTTATTCGCTTCGCGCAGGGAAGAGACCGCCTCGTCCAGTCCGGGCAGGGCTTCCGAGAGTCTGCCTTCAAGTTTCTCCATCTTGTCACAGAATGCCGATGGCCTTGTAATTGTTTTCCAGTGCGTCGCTCGAGCGGTCTTTCTCCTGCATCCTTTCGGTTGCCGGGAGTGCCGCGTCTATTTCTGAAAAATCGAATCTGTTCTTACCCATATCTCTTATCGTTTTCGTCCGGTCTTGGGTTTCCTGCCGATCATCCTTTCGCTTCCCGGGCGCAACGGCGGGCCCATTCCCGGTCATCCTCGTCCTTGCGTCTTCCCCAAGGCAGGTCGCTGGAACCGCCGCCACCTCCGCCGGAGAGTGCGGCTTGCACCGACATCATGCCCACGAAGAGGGCCACCGCCCTGTCGGTGAGCTCGCGGCTGTTGGCTGTCTCGCGGTAGTCAAACTCCTCGTCGAACACTTTCAGGGCTTCGTCGGGTATGAAGTAGCCGCGGCTATCCCTGTCGTCTCCGATACGGTATGTGACAGTGCCGGGGCGGTAGTCGGTATATTGCGGAAGCGGTGCCGTTCCTTGCGCCCTGACCGGTGCAGGGCGGGCGGTGGTCGGTGTCGGTGTGCCTGCGGCGGGTCTCGTTGAAACAGCCTTTGTCTTGGGAGTCGCGTGCAGCTTCTTCCACGTGCTTTCGAGCTTGCTCGCCATGAGGTTGCGCCCCCTGCCGAGTTCGGAAGCCTTGTACCGGGCGTTGCCTTTCTTCAACACATAGCCGCGCAAGAGGTTCTTGCCGTCCTGCAGTTCCCAAAGCTCGTAGCCCTTGTCCCGTAGCCGGGCGGCGTATTCGAGCCATGACCAGCTTTCCATGGATTGCAGGATTTCCATGCAGTCCCGGTTCACCTGCCCGATGTTCGTGTCCCGCACCTCTGCGGCGGTAGTCCAGCCCCGTTTCAGGGCCACACGCTCGGCGGCACGCTGCGCACGCAGGTGGATGTCATGGTCGTTGTTGATGCGCCCCTGCTCGTCGATGCGGCAGAACGCGCCGTGAAGGTGGGGAATGCCGCTCTTGGATTCCAGATGAAGCCGCACCGTGCCCTTGCTGCCCGTGAGGTTGGTTTTCGGGGAATACGTCCTGCCGTTCTTGTCATACAGCTCGATGTTGTCGAACTCTCTGATGAAGTCGTCCCACAGTTTTTCCCAGTCGGCGATGGTGAAGTCTTTGGTGTGCTCCGGTGCGGGGCTGACCTCGATGCGAATGACGGAATTTTTGACCTTCTTGAACTTGTCCAGCGTCAGCCGCATGGAATCCCATATTCCCGTGGCGTCCAAACCGGGCGGCAGCAGATTGTCCTTGACGTGGAAGATGCGCTCGGGGGGTGTTTCTTGTTCCTCGACTCTCCCGTGATATAGCTGATGTCGTTTATCCCGTGGGAGATGGATTTCGCTTTTTGCTATCATGGTTCCTCCTCCTCGTCTTTATCGTTCCTTGTCCCGTCGGGCAGGCGGTTGTCCGTCCGTAGCCTGTCGAGCACGCCCGTGATGCGCTCGGCGAGCCTGCCCAGTTCCTTGAGCCACCCGAGCATGAACGGGTAGCTGCCGAACATCTGCCTGCGCTTCTCCGGGGCCATGCCGCGGAGCGCGGAGGTGTAGTTCAGAAGGTCGCTCCGGCAACCGATAAGGGTTTCCATGACGGCCTCCTGCCTTGCCGTCAGCCTCGCCTTCGGCCTGTAACCGAAAGCCCTTGCCAGCATGTAGTTGCTGACGGTCATGCCGCACTCGTCGGCGAGGCGGCGGATATGCCGTTTCTGTCCCGGGGTGACCTTGGCGCCGACATACTCGGTGCGCCTCTCTTCCTCGGGCGGAAAGGGTGTATGTTGTATATTCTGTTTCTCTTCTGTCATAAACATTGTCTTAAAAAGGGTTATAAATAAGGTGCGAGCTTGCGAGCGCCGCCACCGGCGAACTGCCAGTGAGCCGCGAGAGCGCCGAGGAATGACCGACCAAAGGGAGGTGATACCTTGGCATATCTCGAAACTGAAAGACGTTTTTGCTTTCCCTGCGGCGTGCCTCCACTGCCAGATAGATACCGTTCAAAAGCTGTTCAGGGGGCGTTCAAGTGCCGTTCAAATGCCATTCGGGGCGGTATGGTAAGGGTTGCCCACATAGCTGCCCTGCCTGTCAGTCCAGCCCTCTATGCAGGTCACGGAGGCCACGGAAGCGACTTTGGTGCTGCTTACCGCTATCAGATCCAGCCTCTCCATCGTGGCGAACAGGTTGCGGACTTTTTTCCTCCCCATGTGCCATTCTTCCGCAAGTCCGGTTTCCGAGAACTGCAACTGTCCGGCCTGTAGCTCCTGCGGCCTGCGGAATGAACCGTCCCTGCCGGGGATTAAACGCATACGTGAAAGTAGGTTATAAAAGAGAGTGTGATTGCCGATTGCATTGTCATCGTCATCTTTCGTTGTTCCGTCGAGCCATTCGATAGCCTCTGCTGCAAGGTGGAAACGGATTGTCCGGAATCCCTGCGGCTTACTGAAAAGATATGTTTCCTTGTCCTTCATGTTTTCCTGTATCATTTAGCGTAGATAAGGGAACGGAACGGCGGAATGGTTGGCAACGGTTTTGGTAAAATGCCGTGAATGGAATTTTCCTTGTCCCCTGCGGTTGCATCCGACGTCCCGTTCCGGTTTGGTTTCAGTTCTTCCCTCCGTTCGTGGAGGGTTGGGATTGCAGGTGCTGCCGTGCTTCCTCCACCGCCTTGAAGTCGGACGAGATTTTCATCAGCGCGACACTGATACGGCAGAGCTGGCCTATGTCTACAAAGCCCTTGACCGCTTCCATCAGTCTTTGCACGCGCTCCTGACGGTGTCTCATCACGGCCTCGCTGCTTGTCCCGCTCTCACGGGTAAGCCCGTGGTTGAGAAAGCGGTTGACGGCCAGCATGTCGGTAGCCTCAATCGTGTCGATGTCACCCTGCCCCGTGCCGTAGCCGACCATCACCCGGATGGAGTCGGCCTCGTAGGGCGAACAGGCACGGAGAAACTCCAGAATGGTCTGGGCTTTCGCGCCGATCACGGGCCTGCTCTCTTTTTTCTTCTGTTCCTTGTTTGCGGAATCCTGAACCGTGCTATCCTCGATACCCGGCTCCTTGTTCGTCAGATTGTCCATGTGCATTTTTAATCATTCGTTAATAAATCATTTGTTCCTCTCACGTCCGGCCAGATAGCGTGCGGCCTCGCTGTCGATCTCGTCCTGCGATTTCACCCGTACCCGTTTCAGCCACGCGTCGAGGTCTTCCTTGGCGAAGAAGCACAGTTTGCCGTTAGGCTTGTAGTAAGGGATCGCACGGCGCATCATCATCTTGTAGAGATAGCTGGGTTTCAGCCCGAGATACCGGGCCGCCTCCGTGGTGGTCATCAGGTTGCGTTCATTTTCCATATTCGTTCATTTTTTGATGGTTCCTTAATTGTTCCTTGTTCTCTCGGAAAACCGGAAAACGCTGTTTGTCAGCCTTTTCCTTTCTTCTGTTTCCGATGCAAAGTTAAGTTTGACCTGAAGTGGCCCAATGTGGGACAAATGGGGAAAGTGCATGAAAAAGAAAATGCGCCATACCGTTGTGTATGAACGGTATAGCGCATGGCTACGGTCTGTCGTTTTTATATCGTATGGGGAAGCGGCGGGCGGCTATGGGGTACGGTTCAACCGCTTTGCGTTTTCAATGGCCTTGTCGATGGCCTTGCGGTAATCCTGATTCTCCCTTGTGGCACCTTTGCCGCAAACGTCGCTGCGGTGTTTGTCGTAGTACGACTTGGATATGCCGCAACGTTTCAGGAACTCTTCCGCCCAGAGTTTTCCACGTTCCCGTGGTTTGATGGTCTGCGAGACGGAGAACACCATGTAGCAGACACGCAGGTTCTCTTTCGGGCGCACGGTGACGGCCCGTGAAGCGGGTTTCAGGTTCAGGAAGTTCACGAAGTCACTGCCCGGCAGGAAGTCGAACTGGTAGTCGTTGCACACCTCGTAGATGAACAGGCACAGGGCGAGGTCAACGGTATCCGTCCATGAGGATGTCTCTTGCAGCAAGGCGTTCATGGCTTGCCCTCCTTCATGCGCCCGATATCGGAGATGATACTCCCGGCGATTCCTTTCAGGCGTTCTACCAATACGTCGAGGAATACCGGTTTGAAGCACCAGACACAGAAATACCGGTCACGCTCCTGCTGCCATTCTTCATATAATAGGTTCGCGTGCGCGTGGACTTCGTCATACTCCGCCTTTGCCGCGCTGCATTCCGCGTCGAGTGACTTGTATTCTTCCGAATCCAGCGGTAGGAAATCCAGCCGGTTGCTCATGGCCGAATACTTGCGCCAGAGTCCGGTGGCGACGGTTTTCGTTTCCTCGTACCGGAATTCAAAAGGTTTGAGGTGTTCTTCGAAAAGGGCTGCAAAGTCCACCTTCTGCAACGGTGTCCTGTCAAGCGAGAGGTATTTGTCCGTTTCCGAAAAGAGGGAAGAAGAAAATTCCAGAAGCTCTCCGGGGTTCTCCCTTACCAGACAGGCCGCCTCCTTGACAAGAATATTCGTGTCATTGAAATCCTGATAGAACAAGGATGGCGGCAAGGCTTGTTCAAAAGACAGTTCACCTTGTTTATAAGTGGCGAGAAGCGTGTTCACCTCACGCAATCGTTGTAAAATATCGGGTAGCATACAGTTATTCATAATCATAGAAACATGGTCATATATACGGGAAGATACAGCACGTCCCCGTCCTTGCGCAGGTCTTTCGTGTAAACCAGATACTTGTTCCTTATCCGAGAAGAGAATTTCATGCAAAAGGCGTCCAGCGAGGTATGCGCCTTATAACCAGATGATTTGACTTCGACAGGGCTCACCTTGTCACCGTCCGCAATCAGGAAATCCACCTCGTAGTTATGTTTTCCACTTTCAGTAGGGAAGGTATAATAGTACAACTCGTGTCCGGCGGCTTTCAACATCTGGGCCACCACATTCTCATAAACATACCCGAGGTCTGTGCTCAACTTGTCACTCAAAAGTTTATGATATATTGTATTGTCTGTGAATTTCCTATCCCAGAATGCGAGGGTGACGAACAGTCCGGTATCACCCGTGAACATCTTGTATTTGTTGGGGTCCTGATGCAATGCCATTCCCGCACTCGGATCGTTGGCATGGTAAGCCATATTGACGACCATCGACTCCTTGATTTCGGAAATGATTTCTGCCAGTACGGAATTACGCGTACCATCCGTTGCGCTCCATGCCAGATACCTGTTGGCGTTGTTCGTCAGTTGGGCCGGAATCTGGCGAAACATCTTGGAAGCGTTGCCTGTGGGGTCTATTTTGTTGAAATCATCCTCATACAGCGTTATGATGGAACGCTTTACACTGTCCACCTTTTCCAGATTGTTGGTTTCAAGATAAGCGGCCACAGCCTGCGGCATACCGCCGACAAGCATATACAACCGAAAATCGCGCATCAGCTTGCGGTTCGTGGCGTCACCCATGGACGTCCTGCCGTGAAAACATCCTTGGAGCAGCCTGATTGTGGCGGTGTCCCCCAATGCCCACCTGAACTCCTCGTAATCCATGGGAAACATGTGGAGTTTGACTTCCTCGCTCGGAATCAGGATGTCCCTGACATTCTTACGGATCGAAATCAGCGAACCGGTTTCCATGTAATCATATCTGCCGTCCTTTACAAGATACTTGATTGCCTGCCTCGCCTTGGGTGCAAGCTGGACTTCATCGAAAATGATGACAGACTTCCGTTCCTTCAACTCGACACTGTATTCCAGTTGTAGACGCATGAAAATACGGTTAAGGTCGGAAACATCGTTGAACAGTTCCCGGATTTCTACTGAACACGCGGCAAAATCCACCAGAATATGGGTCTCGTATTCGTTTTCCGCAAATTCTTTGGCGATGGTGGATTTCCCGACACGTCTCGCCCCTTGTATCAACACGGCTGTCCTGCCCTCGTCCGTCCGCTTCCATTGCAGAAGCTCATCATATATTTTCCTTTTGAATATCATATAGCTGCATCGTTATCAATCGTCTGCAAAGATAGTATAATCAACACGAATCTCAAAATGTTTTCATTAAGAAATTGCACAAATCTCAATAATTGAACAATGCAACACGATTCTCAATTTTAATATCGCCTGGAATGGCATGATTCTCAAAATATCCTGCTAATCAAACACGCTGTCCACCAGATTGACCGCCTCGACTTTCTTGCTGTCAACGATTTTCGCGTAAATCTGCGTGGTCTTCACGTTGGCATGTCCGAGCAGTTTCGATACCGTATAGAGGTCTGCACCAAGCGTCAACATCATCGTGGCGAATGTGTGGCGGCTGGTGTGATAGGTGATTTTCTTGGCTATTTTGGCCGTCTCCACCCACTTGGCCAATACCTTGTTGATATTGGGCTCGGCAGGCAATCCGTCAAATATTTTTAATTCGTTGCCTTCTCCGTTTCTCTCGGGCAGCCAGCGGATGGCATGGCGGGAAAGAGGCAGGTAAATTGGTGTGGTGGTCTTCTTCATCACGGTTGACATCCGGTATTGTTCCCCGTCCAGAATGATGTCCTTCCACCGCAGGGCGTACACGTCGCTCAACCGCAGGCCGCAGTAGCAAGAGAAAAGATAGGCACGCTTCACGTCCTCACGGGGACACTCGGTGTCAATCAGAACCTTTATCTCGTCAATGGTCAGATATTCACGCTTGGATTCCGGCACCTTGATGCGTTCCGTGGCTGCAAGTGTCATGATCGGGTTTTCCGGGATGACCTCGGCACGGACAGCGGCATTGAGGGCGGTGGAGAAATAGCCCACGTAGTCCGCTGCACTTTTGGGAGAAAGCGGCTTACCCCACCGAGTTTTGTAAGTATGCTGAATCCAGTCGATAAAATCCAGACACCACTCCTTGTCGATTTCCTGCATCCTCACCTTTTTCCTGTAAAGGGGAAGCATACGGCAGACCGTCCGCAACAGTTTCAGCCCTCTTGCGCCCTTACGTTCCTGTTCGGCAAGATAGGTTTCCATCCAGTCGTCCAGCAGCATTTTGGAACGGACGGATGTCTTTTTCAGCCCGGCTTTCGAGTGGGTCAGTTCGATGATGCGTTTCGACTTGATGGCCTCCACCGCTGCTTTGGTGGCCCGGTTCTGTTCCTTGATCATGGAATTGATTTCAGGCAGCAGGTACAGTTTCAGGAACTCGTAACTGCGCTTGCCGTCCATGTAGATGTCGAGATAATAGGATTCCGAGCCGTCGGCGAGCTTCTTGGTGCGCACTTTCACTGGCTCTTTGAGTCTGGTTGCCTTCCTTGTTGTTGCCATATATTATGATGTATTTAGAATGCGTTGTCAACCAATGCGATTGCATCGTCTTTCTTCTTGTCCACAATTTTCGCGTAAACCTGCGTGGAACGCACGGAACGGTGGCCGAGAATTTTGGAAACGGTATAGATGTCCGCCCCGAGCGTCAGCAGCAGCACCGCGCATGAATGCCGGGCCGTGTGGAAGGTCACGTTCTTCTTCACCCCGGCCTTTTCCGCCCAGTTCTTGAGATTGACACAAAGATTGCCTTCATTGGGCAGTCCTCCGAAAACAAGGCCGTCGGGCGTGCAGTCCCCCTCGTTCCGGCAGCCATTTCACGGCTTGGGATGATAGGGGGATATAGACGGGATGGATGGTCTTCGTCATCACCACCGATGCACGCCATTGTCCACCTGACATGGAGAGGTCACGCCAGCGCAGCTTTCGGATATCGCTGATACGCAGCCCGCAGAAACAGGAGAACAGGTATGCCTGCCGTACCTGCTCGTTAAAGAACGGCGTGGCCATCATCCTCTTTATTTCCTCGATGGTCAGGAAATCCCGCTTGCTCTCGGGTACCTTGATTTTCTCGGTCATTTCCAGCCTGTACCACGGGTTCGAGGCAATCAGGTTCTCACGGACGGCCTCGTTCAATGCGGTGCGCAAGGTCGTATAATAGGAATGCGCCGTTTTGGGAGATACAGGTTTGCCCCATGCGGTCTTGCAGGAAGAGCGGAGCCAGTCGATATAGTCAAGATAGAATTGCTTGTCCACATCACAGAGCCTGACATCCACACGGAATTTCAACAGGTTCTTGCGGGCGTTGTCGATACCGTTCAGGTCACGCGCTCCCCGGTGCTCGTGGTTCTTACGAACAATGGCCATCCAGTCGGACAGCAGCATGTCGGAGGATGTGCTTTCCGGCACCGCTTCCACCTTTGCGTTGAGCAGTGCTTCCGCCCGCTCACGCCGGATGTCTTCCGCCTTGCGGAGTGTCCGCGCGTTTTGCCGCTTCGCTTGGGTGGATGTCTCCGGCACGAGATAGAGTTGCAGGAACTCGTACTCGTGCCCGCCGTTCACGCTACGGTCAAGAAACAGGGATAAACGCCCGTCCGCCAGTTTGCGGTGGCGTAACTTGAACGGAGATTTCTCTATCAATGATTTCTTTTTTCTTCCCATTGTCAGTCAGTGATTTATATCCATGCACAAAGATACGAAATAATCCGAAAATGAGTATCGTTTTAGGTAACAAAAATGGTGAATAATAGCGATTTTTAAGGAATACAATAGAAATCATTATCTATTTATAATATATTGATAATCAGTAATTACATGGATTTTCTTTGTTTTTATTTTCCCTTATTTTGCATACATTGGCTAATGGGCAACGATATACTGTCAGCAGATATTGCTCGGAATGCTCACTATAT
>VOFK01002352.1_pt1 | contig 16474 bp, 30 predicted proteins | sample 5384121 | NCBI WGS metagenome assembly VOFK01 (sample SAMN12384730, study PRJNA508395) | human gut metagenome | isolation source: healthy gut J | host: Homo sapiens
ATCTGTTATTGCTTGCAGGTTCAGGTTGCATTTAACAACGGAAGTGAAGTATGAGAATTACTACTGCAAAACATACCCGTGTCGAAGAAAATCATGGATTTCGCAAAAGAAAGATTAATGCGAAAAAGATCGGGATCGCAACCTGTGTCGGATTGTTGAAAGAAAGCCGTATCCTGGCAGATATCCTGCGCAGACACGGTTTTGAGGTGTATGGTGTCGTCGGCGCAAGGCAGGGACACAGAAGAAAACATCGGTCGGCATCCCGGAATGTTGCGAAGGTGTCGGTGTGAATATGTGTAATCCGATCCTGCAGGCAAAGCTTCTGAACAAGGCGAAGACGGACCTGAATGTTGTGGTCGGACTTTGTGTGGGGCATGACAGTCTGTTTTACAAATATTCCGAGGCACTGACTACGACAGCAGTGACGAAAGACCGTGTACTGGGGCATAATCCGGTGGCGGCGCTTTATACTGCGGATAGTTATTATTCGAAGTTGAAGAAAGAGTGAAAGAAGAGTAATATTTCTAATTTGGGCGTTTAAAGATACATGAAGATATAACAAAAGCGAAAAAATGAAACTAGAGCTTGTGTAAATGTTCTGTTATAATAAATTATTAAAATGAGAGGGGGTGTAAACATGGCAAGTATAAAAGATGTAGCACAAAAGGCAGGAGTCGGTGTTGGAACAGTATCAAAGAGTACTGAATAACAGTGGATATGTATCGGATGAGACACGTGAAAAAAAATAGAAAGAGGCTATGAAAAATCTTCAGTATACACCGAATGAACTTGCCAGAAATCTGTATCATAAAAAAGTGGGATCATTGCCGTTCTGGTGCCAACAGTAGAAATTCCTTTTTTTGCAGAACTTGTACATAATATTGAAGCGGAACTCTATAATGAAGGATTCAAGATCATGTTATGTAATACAGATAAGGCACATAATGCAGAACTCGAATATCTGGATATGTTAAACAGGCATATCGTGGATGGTGTGATTACAGGTGTACATTCCTTAGATGTAGAAGAGTACAAAAAGATAAAAAAACCAATCGTTGCATTTGACCGTTATTTGGGGAGAAGATATTCCTGTGGTTACAGTCGATCATAGGAGGGCGGACGACTGGCGGCGAAATTCTGCTTAAGAATGGGTGTAAAAAATAGTACATTTCAGAGGTGCAACTGCAGTAGAGTCGCCATATCATGAAAGACATTTTGAATTCGCAAAATTATGAAGGAACAGGGAGCAGAGTGCTTTGATTATGAACTGGCATGGAATAAATTTGATCTGGGTATTATAAGTATGCGGTAAAAGATTTGTTTGACAGACTGGATGAATGGGAATTTGATGGGATATTCGGAACAGATCTGGTTGCAATCGAGTGTATGAATGAGGTTATCCGAAGACATAAAAAGGTTCGAAGGATGTAAAATGTGTGGCTTATGATGGAACATATATTACACAGATAGTAGAACCAAGTGTGACTGCAATTGTTCAACCGATAAAAAGAACTGGCAAAAGAGGCGGCCAGGTTAATTTGTGAATTGGTTAATGGGGGAAGACATATAAAAATGAAAAAAAAAGTAACATTAGGAGTATCTGTGAGAAAGGGGGAGAACAACAATGGAATAGTAAAAATGCACAAAAAACAGTGCACAAAATTTGATAAAATAAACGAAATGACGAAAAAATGTTGACATCTGAGCAGACTAAGAGTTATATATAGATTATACAAATCAGTCACGTGCACAGCTGAATTTATTTTTTTAACAAACATGGAACGGGTTCCATAAAAAGATGCGGAATTATTTTTTTAAGAAACATGGAACGGGTTCCACAAACAATAATTTACTCATTTAGGGAGGAAAAAACTATGAAGAAAAAAAGTTTAAAAAGGTTACATCTGCAGTATTAGTTGCAGCGATGTCGATGGGACTGCTTGCTGGATGCGGAGGAAGTAAGTCATCAGGAGAAGCAAAAACGGATGCGGACGGGGCAACCGTCATTAAATTTGGTATTCATGTGGCAAACCCAAAAAAACAGGAAACGGTTACTTACAATATTGTTCAGGGATTTAACAAAAGAAAATAAAGGAAAATATAAAGTAGAATTCGTGGCAGCTGATACAGAAGCACATTCAAAAATATGAAATTGGCAGCACAGGATGGAAGTCTTCCGGAAATTGTACATTTAGATTCAGCGGAGGCACCGAAATACAATGAGGCCGAATACTTATTAGATATGTCTGATTTCCTGAAAGAAAATAAAAGACATTGATGATGCACTGGATGGTATGGAAGATGCATTCAATGATGGAAAAAAGTACAGTATGGACTTCCATATCAAAGTAATGTTCAGGGATTTTTCTATAATAAAGATTTGTTTGATAAAGCTGGGATTGCTTATCCAACAGATGATACAACTTATGACGAATTCCTTGATATGATCGCAAAAACTGAAAGATTCAGGAGTTACACCAATCGCAATCGGAAGTAAGAACAGTGGATACTCAATGTGGGAGTTCAATGAATTCTTTTCAAGATATGGATGGGAAGATAATGAAAAATCTATACTGGTGATAAGGCAAAATATTCAAACGATGATATGAATGCATGTTTTGAAAAAAAAAAGGACTTGCAGATGCCGGGCATTTCCGGAAAATATGGCAACAATCGAATATTTTGACGCAAAACAGCTTTTAATGAAGGAAAAGCAGCAATGTTCGGAACAGGTCAGTGGGACTGTGCAGAATTTGATAAAAATATCGGTGAACATATCGGATTTTGGTGGGGACCAAAAATTTGAGGATTCTTCTTATGAACAGAATATTGCAATGAAAGTTCCGGCAGCTCCGCTGGTAGTAAGTTCAGCGGTAAAAGATAATGATAAAAGCAAAGCTGTGTATGCATTTTTGAAATATTATTATGGAGAAGAAGCAGCAAAAGATTTCTTATGAAGGATCCATTTTCCCGGCAACCAATTATGATGGTATTTGCAGCAACAGATTCACAGTATGCAATGAATGCAATGATCACAGCACTGGAAATGGATGGAAAACCAAAAGCAGCTCCGGACCAGACAGTTGCTCCGGCAGTTCAGGAAGCAATGTATGATGCAATATTTGGTGTTATGCAAGGAACATACAGTCCGAAAGATGCTTTAAAAAATATGGATTCGGCAGCAGCAAACTAGACAGACGTTAATATTGGCTGACACTGCATGGGACCGCCATGAAGATTTGTCATGGTGGTCCCGGATATAAAGGATGAGCGTATGCATTGGTTAAGTAAAAAAGAGATACAAGATAGGATTGGTAATTCCGACACTGGTTGTGTATATGGTATTTATTATTCCTATTGGAATGTCAATTGGATATAGTTTTACAAAATATTCTGGAATTGGAAAGGCTACATTCAACGGATTGACAAATTATATGAGATTATTTAAAGACCGTTTGTTTTGGATATCCTTAAAGAACACAATGATTATGTTTATATTGGCATTTGTATTGTTATTGTCTTTATCTTTTCTCATTGCTTTGTTACTGAATAATAAATTAAAAGGAGTGGATTTTTTTCAAAGTCATTAATCTTTTCTCCTGCGATTATCGCACCGATCATTGTTGGAATTATCTGGGTTTATATATTAGATCCAAACATTGGTATTATCAATAATGTTCTGGATGCGATATAAGGGGCATCTGGTTTTGAAACAAAAATGGATAGGCGGCAATACACTGTCTCCGTACAGTATCGCGATTATCTATTTCTGGCAGCAATTAGGATATCTGGTAACGGTATTTATTGCAGGTCTTAAAATGATACCGGGAGAGGTGTTGGAAGCAGTTGAAATAGATGGTGCAAGCTTTGTACAGAAGACAATGTATGTCATACAATTCAATGATGAAATCAACGATTTCAACAGTAGCGGTTCTGATCATTACAGGGGTGTTTAAGATCTTTGAAATTGTGCGACAGACAACAGGAGGGAGGTCCAAAACCATCTGTCTGAGACGTTGATTTACATATAGTTACTCAATGACATTTAACAGTGGAGATTATGGTTATGGAATGTCTCTGGCTACATTTACATTCCTTCTTTCACTGGTGATCACAGGTATTTATTCAATACTTACAAGAGAAAGAGGTGAATAGGAATGGTACCGAAAAGAAAGAAAATTGCAATGTATCTTTGCGATGATCATTATAACAGCGATTGTTGTATTTCCATTTTATGGATGGTATTGCTTTTCGTTCAAATCAAGTTCAGAGATCATGTCTAATCCATTGGCAATGCCGAAGGCATTTAATCTCGACAACTTCAAACATGCATTGGAAACATTAAACTTTCCACAATTATATGCGAACACTTTTGTTGTATGTATATTATCTGTTGTGTTGGAACTTATTATTACATTCTGCGGCTCTTTCGTAATTGCAAAGAATGGAATTTAAGCATCGAAGGCAAAGAGTTTATTGTATGGATTTTTTGATTTTGGGATTATCTGTTTCACCATTTATTTTATTGTTCCCGGTATATAAGATTAATATCTTTTCGGGTTGAAAGGAAAATGGGCATTGATTTTTCCATATGCAAGCAAGTTCGATTTCATTCAATACGCTTCTTCTGACAGCATATTTGAAACAGCTTCCTACGGAAATTGACGAAGCGGCTGTAATAGATGGCTGTAACATCTGGCGACAGCTGATGGTGAAAGTTATTTTGCCAATGGACAAAGCCGGTTATTGCAACAATTGTCATTTTAACGTGTTATACATATGGAATGAATATCCGTATGCATCTGTAATGCTGAAAGATGTATCTGATTATACACTTTCTATGGGAGCTTCATTCTTCAAAGGAAATTATACGGTAGATTATGGTGGAATTGTAGCATCCAGTCTTATGATTATTGTTCCGGAACTGATCTTCTATGGATTATTCAGAAGAATATTGTAGAGGGTATGACAGCAGGGAGCTGTGAAAGGATAACAATTATTAACAAAAAGAAAAGGAGACTTATATTATGAGCAATGTATCAGGATTATTTAAAGATTTGACAACTGTAAAAAGCCAGAAACGGAAGACTTGCCAGCTGGGATCAGAGAGGTAAGAATCAGGATTATTGGGAAATCCCGGCAGGCGAGACAATCTCTCTTGGAGAAGTGGAAGGACCTGGATGTATCACACATATCTGGATGACTTCTTCCTGCAGAAAAGTAGTAGCACCAAGTATTCTTGATCCGGTATTAAATGCTTTCAGCAGCTCCGGTTATGGAGATTCATCCGGCACTTGGAGTTATCTGGGATGATTATGATCCATTCTATTATAGAAAAGTTCTGATCAAGATTACATGGGATGATCAGGATACACCAAAGTGTACTTGCACCATTGGGAGATTTCTTCTGTATTGGTAACAGTTATCCGGGCAATTTTTCTTCGCTGCCATTTAATGTTTCGCTGAAACCAGAAGAAGCAGGAAGGTATGGAGCTCCTTGTTCTGTGTCATGCTATTTCCCAATGCCTTTTAATAAAAAAGCAAAAATTGAGATTGTAAATGAAAACGAACTTCCATTTTATTTTATATTTCAATATTGACTATGAAATGTATAAAGAGCCACTGGATGAGAATACAGTATATTTCCATGCAAGCTGGCACAGAAAGAAAATCCTTGTCAGGGCTGGGGACCAGACCTTCAGACAAACTGTCCGGAAGTTAATAATGTAACCAATTTATAAAGGTGAGAATAACTATACGGTGCTTGACGTAGAAGGAACGGGACATTATGTAAGGATGTAACCTTACTGTAAAAACACTACCAGGGAAGCTGGTGGGGAGAAGGAAATGATATGTTCTTCATTGATGGAGAGGAATACCCGTCATTAAATGGTACAGGAACAGAGGATTATTTCAACCATGCATGGGGAATGCAGAAAAATGCATATCCATTCTTTGGAACTATTGTACATGAAAGTGATACGGATGGATTCAGGTATCTTATCGTTTCCACATTACAGATCCAGTAAGATTTGAGAAGAGTCTGAAAGTTACGATTGAACATGGACATGCGAACCATCTGTCAGATGACTGGAGTTCAACAGCATACTGGTATCAGACACTGCCAACAGCAAAAACCAATTACGATTCTTCCTGTAGAAGAGAATTCCAAATGTACCGGTACTTCCAGAACGTAATCTTCAGATGCCGGAATTAACAGAAGAAATGAAAGAAGCAAGAGAATCATGGGCAAAACGCTGGGAAGAGTATAAGCCTGCAAGAGAAGAACAGTTCAGAATTAAAGAAAATAAGGCCCGCCGGGAATCAAAGCTTAATACTGAATTTGCAAAGAAAGCTTCGTGAAGAATATAAGTAATAATATCGGAGGCACAATATGTCAAAAGAACTGATGATTGAAAGAATAGAAAAAGCCCAGAAAGAAATTGAAGCAAAAAAAAGAGAAAAAATACAGCAGGGGAAAATTTCGCCAGACTATTTCATTTTATGGCAGAAACTGGATGGATCAATGACCCAAATGGGTTGATATATTTTAAAGGAAAGTATCACTTTTTCTATCAATATAATCCATATTCCGGATTTTGGGACTGTATGCACTGGGGACATGCTGTCAGTGAAGATATGATTCATTGGGAGTATCTGCCATTAGCGCTTGCACCAAGTGAAGTATATGATGATCATTTGAAAGGGGGCTGCTTCTCAGGCAGTGCGATTGAACATGATGGAAAGTTATTCCTGATCTATACAGGAACCTGTAATAATGGAAATGGGTTTGAACAGGCACAGTGTATCGCATATAGTGAAGACGGAATCCACTTTTGAAAAATATGAAGGGAACCCGGTGATTACAGCACCGGAAGGTGTTCCAACAGATTTGTTCAGGGATCCAAAAGTGTGGAAACACGATGATACCTATTATGTAGTTTGTGGAGCAAGCAAAAATGGATTTGCACAGGCAAGACTGTATAAATCGACAGATATGTTCCACTGGGAATTTGTCAACGTCCCTTGCAGAAAGCAGAGGCGAATGGGGCTATATGTGGGAGTGCCCGGATTTTTATCCGGTAGGAGATAAATATGTGTTGATGTTCTCTCCGATGGGAGGAAAAAGAGCGCACCAGTGTTTTATCTGGTAGGAGATTTTGATTATGACACCGGAAAATTTTTTATACAACCTCTGGGGGAATAGACTGGGATTTGATTATTATGCACCACAGTCATTCCTGGCACCGGATGGCAGAAGGATTCTGGTAGGATGGGCGAATGCATGGGATTGGATGCCATTTTGGAAAGACTGGGGGCCGACATATCAAGAAGGCTGGTGCGGATTCTTTAACATTCCGAGAGAGGCAGTGTTAGCAGAAGACAATACATTAAATTTGTTCCTGTAAAAGAATTACAGGATCTCCGGAAGAATCAGCAGGAAGAAGCGGACATTCTGATAAAAGAAGACGAGAAAAAAAGAACTTCGGAGTGGCTGTGTTTATGAAACGGAAATGCGGATAAATCTGAAAAAAATCAACTGCAGACAAGATTAGGCTGAACTTAAGAATGTCTCAGGGGAAAGAAGACAGAGATCCTATTTGATCTGAAAAGAGCCGAAGCGTATTTTTGACCGTAATAATTCCGATGGCTGGAGTAAAGGAGTCGCAAGATGTCCATTGAATTTAATGGGCAAAAGAGCATCTGGATATTCATATTTATTCTGACAAAATTTCATTAGAAATATTCAGCAATGATTATCAGAATAATTTTTCTTGTAATATATATAATGTGGATGATGATCAGAAAAATGAAATGACAGCAATTGGTGGAGATCTGATGATTGAAAGCATTCGGTCATGGGAACTTGAAAAGACAATGAAATAATTATTCTCTCTCTGAAAGGAATAACAAACCAGATTAGCAAAGGTTTGTTATTCCTTTTTGCATATTATTTATCTAACTTAAGTCCCGCCAGTGCCTGTGCAAATGCGTTATTCACCGGTTCGTCATTTTGCTGCTGCTGTTTCTTCAGATATTTCTGGACATCGCGCTTAGATACGCCGGCACCTTCTTTGGCACGACGGTTCTTGAATGCTTCCAGCTTCTCTTTGTAGCCGCAGGAGCATACAAATGTCTCACTGTCCCCTCTTTTTGATCAGTTCCATCTTCTTGTGACAGTTCGGACATCTTGCATTGCTGGTGCGTGCGATCGTTCGCGGTAGCCGCATTCACGGTCCTGGCAGACCAGCATGCGGGAGTTCTTGCCTTTGACAGAGAGCATACGCTTGCCGCAGTGCGGGCATTTTGTATTAGTCAGGTTATCGTGACGGAAAGTTCCGTCGGAAGTCTTGATATCCTGAATTAATTCTTTGGTGTAGCTTTCGATATCTTTTGATAAATACCTGCTCTTTGTGTGCTCCTTTGGCAATCTTGGCAAGTTCCATTTCCCAGGAAGCGGTAAGCTCCGGTTTTTTCAAATCTTCCGGGACCAATTCCAGAAGCTGTTTTCCTTTGGATGTCAGAAGAATCTCATTTCCCTTCTTTTCCAGCAGGAAAGAGTGGAACAATTTTTCAATGATATCGGCTCTTGTCGCTACGGTTCCGAGTCCGCCGGTTTCACCGAGAGTTTTTTTCATCTTATTATCATCAGAAGACATATAACGTACCGGATTCTCCATGGCGGACAGAAGTGTCGCTTCTGTAAAACGGGCGGGAGCTTTGGTCTTACCGCTTGTGATATTCGTGCGTGTGACAGTCAGGGGTGTCGCCTTTGTGGAGAACAGGAAGGGCCTGCTCTGAAGCCTTTAAGTACATATCATTATTTTGGAAATCTTCTCCAAAATCTTCAGAATCTTCATAATCCTCCGTAAGCATCATACTGTGAAGCAGAGGAACCGGAAGATGCAGCATCGGCATATACGGCCTTCCATCCGGCGGCTTTTGATGACCTTTCCTTTTTGCAGTAAATGTTTCATCTGCGGCTTCAGCTTTCAGTGTAGTCTGCTCATATTCAAATGCCGGATAGAGGACGCTGATAAAACGGCGTACGACCAGATCATAGATCTTGCGTTCATTGTTCGACATATGTTCCATCTGGACATATTCTTCCGTCGGAATGATCGCATGATGGTCGCTGACTTTTTATCATATACGAAGGCTTTGCTTGTCTTAAGCGGTTTCTTTAAGAGCTCCGGAATATATTTCTTATAAGGTCCGATATTGCAGGCTTTCAGGCGTTCTTTTGATCGTTGGCACAATGTCCGTACCGATATAGCGGGAGTCTGTTCTTGGATAGGTGAGGACTTTGTGGTGCTCGTACAGACTCTGCATGATATTCAATGTCTCCCTTTGCGGAGAAGCCAAAGCGCTTATTGGCATCGCGCTGTAATTCCGTCAGATCATAGAGGCCCGGGGAAGGTGTCCGTTTGGATGAGGTATGCACATCCGTCACGGTAAGCGTCTGGTTCTTTAATTTTTATCAAGGCCGGTTATCAGGTCTTTGTTAAAGGAGCGCAGGGAACCGCTTTTCTTTTTGCTGCCATGTCCATGTGACGATAGAAGCCATAGTGCCGACAGAACCACCGGTAACAGAAGTTGTACAACGCAGTCCATAATAATCTTCCGGTTTAAATGAACGGATCTGTTGTTCGCGGTGTGCGATCATGGCAAGTGTCGGTGTCTGTACACGTCCGCAGGAGAGCTGGGCGTTATACTTTGCAGGTCAATGCACGGGTGGCATTGATCCCGACCAGCCAGTCTGCCTCTGCGCGGCTTCTTGCGGCATGATATAAGTCGTTGTACGCACGACCGTCCTTCAAGTGGGCAAACCCTTCTTTGATCGCTTTATCGGTAACAGAAGATATCCACAGACGGCGAATTGGTTTGTGACATCCGGACTTATCCAGAATCCAGCGGGCAACCAGTTCTCCCTCTCTTCAGGCATCGGTTGCAATGATGATATCACCGATATCTTTCCGGAAAAGCTGTGTCTTTTACATTATAGTATTGTTTGGATGTCTGTTTGATCACGACGAGCTCCCATTTCTTTGGAACCATCGGGAGATAAGACATATCCCAGGCTTTGAACTTTTTTTATCATATTCTTCCGGGTCTGCTAAAGTGACCAGATGGCCGAGTGCCCAGGTGACGATATAATTGCTGCCTTCGATCGCACCGGAAATGTTCTTGTGACAGCCGAGAACACGGGCGATATCGCGGGCAACAGATGGTTTTTCTGCCAGTACGAGTGATTTCATATATATACTCCTTTCAGATATAGAAAAACCCCGAAAACATGATGTTTCCGAGGTTATATAAGAGGCGCCAACCAGATTTGAACTGGTGATAGAGGTGTTGCAGACCTTTGCCTTTACCACTTTTGGCTATGGCGCCATGCCTTACGTACTGTTAAGTATAACAAATACGTAAGATGAAGTCAAGAAAATCTGTATGTTAAAATCCAAGATCTTCATTTACCAGAATGACTTTGATGCGCTGCGGTGTCTTGGAATATCTGGTGATCAGGATCTGACAGCAGATCGTATCCGGTGTTTTGCAGTCGAAACAAGCACCTGTTTTTACAACAAGGGAGTGCCAGGGGTTGAAACGCTGTGCGTTGATCGGCGGTTCTTCATTTCTTGCACGGGACATGGCAGAATCTACATCGCGTGTAACTTTATTCATTCCGATGATCATCAACACATTCCGTGGTCCGGCAGCGATAGAGGATACACGGTTGGAATGTCCGTCGATATTGATCATAATTCCATCTTCCGTGATCGCATTTGCACTGGTCAGGAAGTAATCACAATCATATGCCGCAAGCTCGATCTTGCGCTTATCTTCCGGTGTCGGTGCGGTATCGCGGTTGTATACCTGATAATTTCCCTGACAGACAGCTTCTTTTAAGCCGATCTCATTGACAGACATGGAACCGCCCCAGGAGATGCTGCTTCCTTCCGGGATTAATTCTAATGCTTTCTTCAGAGCCTCTTCTTTGGAGTCTGTATAATAAGCTTCCATGTTGCGGGCTGTAAGTTCTTTTACAATCTTTGCGCCCTAACATCTGGTTTCGTTTGATTCGATTCTGATCCATAATGAATCCCTCCCTCGTTTATGTTGTTTAGATATTTCTACTTGAAATTATAACACAGATTCAGGTCTGCAGTCTTTGAAATAACGCAGAAGATGAGAAAATGAACATTTATATACTGCGCTTTTCAAGTCTTAAAATATAAAAAAGAAAGCATGATGTTTGTCCGGTTCTCATTGGTCAGGATATCATAATCCAGAAGTTCTTTTTTATCTTATTCAGTTTATACGACAGCGTATTCTTATGACAATAAAGTGCATCTGCGGTATGGATGATACTACAGTCATGATCAAAGTAGACTTCCAGGATATGCAGATAATCGGTATGATGCACAGCGTCATAGTCAAGAATCGGGCCAAGTGTGGAGTTCAGGAAATCCGCTGTCAGCGATTGATTGTGGATATCGGCCAGAAGTTTGTATACACCAAGCTTATCGTACTCAAAGGAAGTTCTTCGGGAGAGCAGTTTTGGTGAGCTGATAGGCGGTAAATGCGGTCTCGTAAGAGCGGTGAATGTCTGTAAGCTGCGAGACCGTAGTTCCGATCCCGACATAGACATCGGAGTTATTCTGACAGACATCGTAGAGCTTCTGAGATATATCGTTTACAGATTCACCGGCAAACAATACGATCAGATGCTTCCCTTCTTCATATACGATCCCTTTAGACATGAAATAACGGATCTTCTTTTCCAGCTGTTCCAGGTAAGAATTACCGGAATCACTGTCATAAGTGTGGTGGCAGCTGATCATGAGGACAGTATAGTTCATGTCGCGGAAGAATCCATTGCTTTCTCCAGAGGATTCAGATAGGAGTCTTCATTCTCGGGGTAATAGATTGCATTTTTCAAAGCAGCGGCAAGACTGGTCTCGCGGTGTTCGTTTTTTAACAGAATCTCTCAGAAAAGATCCGCATGATATCAATGAACGGAGTGTCCCAGGAAGTGGAGAACAGCGGGAGTTGTATCTCATTGCAATAGTCGATAATCTCCTGGGAAAATGCAGGACGTGATTTTACAGAGATGATCAGTCCGCTGGCGTGCGCATCTTTCAATGACTTTAAGAACTCTTTCAGCCAGTCCTGAGAGGTAAAATTCAGACCGGAGTTAAAGATTAGTTCATCACCGTGGAGCAGATGGGGGAGAATTCACCCTGTTCGACGGTATGGATCCAGGTTACTTCTTTATCATAAAAACTATTGGTATGAAGGATGACATCAAATTGGTTGTTAATTGCTTCATACAGGGACTGTAATTTAATTGCCATAAGTGTGGTCCTCCTGATATGTGTTGATCAGAATATAGATATATTTTATCATAATTGTGTGCGACACACAATTTATAGAATGAAATCTGTCGATTAAAAACTATATTCATAGTAAATTTTATGTGATATATTGTATGAGAAGTACAAAAGAATGAATATTCAACCCCGAAAAAATGTGCTTCATAAAAAAATCCATTCTCTAGATTTTTTAAAAGACGGAAAGCTCTTCAACGAAAGTTGAGGAGCTTTTTGTGGTTCTAAAAAGAGAAAAAACAGAGCGCACTCTATTTACAGGTAGTACCAATAGTGCTAGAATGAGTAACATATTGGTACCACCAGGAAAAAGACGGAGGAATGGAAAAATGAAAACAATAAAAAATGGGAAAATCGTAATTATCGGAGCAGGACATGTAGGATCTCATTGCGGACTGAGCCTTATGATGCAGGGACTGGCAGATGAGATCGTATATATTGATATAGATAAGAATAAAAGCGGTAATGCAGGCATTTGATCTTGATGATATGGCCTCTAATCTGGACAGGGATTTTACAGTGAGAGCCGGAGATTATTCCGACTGTGCGGATGCGCATATCGTTGTGATGGATCGGCCGGAAAGAGCCGTCTTTCCGGGACAGACAAGGCTGGATATGTTCGGATGATTCGATCAAGATGATGAATACGATCGTAGGACCGTTAAAAGAGTCAGGATTTTCATGGGATTCTGATCAGCATTTCCAACCCGGCAGACATCATTGCAGATTTCTTAAGAAAAAGACTGGAACTTCCAAGAAATCAGGTGTATTCAGCACCGGAACATCTCCTGGATTCAGCAAGACTTCGCAGAATGTTATCTCGAGATTACCGGCGTAAGCCGTCATTCCATCCAGGCTTATTGTATGGGTGAGCATGGGGATTCACAGTTCATTCCGGTATCACATATACAGATTGGCGGAATACCGGTAAAAGAATACCTGAGCATTCATCCGAATTCCGGATAAAATGGATTTTGATAAGATCAGTGCGGAGGATAAGGTCTGTGGATTCCACATCGTAGAAGGAAAAGGCTGTACAGAATTTGGAATCGGTGCCGTACTCAGCAATATTGCAAAGAGCAGTCATGCATGATGAAAAAGAGAATCCTTCCGGTATCCGTTCTCCTTGAAGGAGAATATGGAGAACAGGGTATTCCAGCGGGAGTACCATGTGTAATCGGGAAAAACGGTGTGGAAGAGATTCTGGAAATCTCCCTGACAGAGAAAGAAAAAAAGAGCAGCTTCATAATTCATGTAACGTCATCCGGGGATTCGTCGAGAAAGCTGATCAGATGTAAAAAAAATCGTTAATATTTTAATTACTTTTGGACGTGTTGCATTTTATATCGTCCTATGTTACATTGACAACAGAGTACAAAAAGAATCAGAAAGAGCCAAAAACAGTGCCCCTCTAACAACAGAGACCGGAACAGGATAACCGGCAGACAAGTATGTCTTAACTATGACAAAATATACATCGGATATGCCAGTTGTATCGAATGCATCATGTACTACGAATTGTCTCGCACCAATCTGTAAAGTTCTGGAAGATAATTATGGAATCGAATATGGGCTGATGTCAACGATTCATGCCGCAACTGCAAAACAAAAGGTTGTGGACAGCCGTTCCCAGAAAGACTGGAGAACCGGACGTTCGGCATTTGGTAACCTGATTCCATCTACAACGGGAGCCGCAAAAGCAATCTCACTTGTCATTCCGGCTTTAAAGGATAAGATGAGTGGTATCTTCAGATTTTATCGGAGATTCACATGCATCGATCTTTGATGCAAGGCAGTGGGAATTCGGAGTAATTCTCACTTTTTCAAGGTCATCTGCTTCTATGACAATGAATGGGGATATACAAGTCAGATATTCCGGCTGATTGAGCATATGGACAGGATAGATCACAATCGCTAATAATTAAGATGACGACAGGGGCATATAAGATCTGATTCTGATGTAATACGTTTGATTTTATATCATACACTTCTGTAAGGGACATATGGATTCGTTATTACGATTATGAACCGGACAAGATGCGGACAAAAAAGCAGACAAAGCTTTTTGCTGTCCGCAGAAAATAAGAAAAAATCTTAAAAATAAAAAATTTTTTTTCGGAAAATTTACAAAAAAACACTTGCCAAACAACCGAGTCTATGATATATTAAATTTCGGTCGTGTGAAAAGCACAGTGACAAATAAATATACGGCTCCATGGTCAAGCGGTTAAGACATCGCCCTTTCACGGCGGTAACACGGGTTCGATTCCCGTTGGAGTCATATGGCGCCATAGCCAAGTGGTAAGGCAAAGGTCTGCAACACCTCTATCACCAGTTCAAATCTGGTTGGCGCCTCTTATAAAAAACACCCGGAATATGGTATGCTACCCTCATATAGGACAATGAAATATAAAAGTCCTATATGGGGGTATTTTCATGTTCAGAAAGAGTAAGATAGAACCAGTAGAAAAAGTAAAAATAGTCGAACGCTACCTTGCAGGAGAAATTGGCATACGGCAAGCAGGAAAAGAATTGGGAGTTGATCATCATAGTATTCGAAATTGGATTTCTATTTATCAGTATGATGGACCAACTGGATTACTCAATCAACCGAAAAACAAATCTTATTCAAAAGATTTAAAAATATCTGCTATAAATGATTATCTTAACGGAGAAGGATCTCTTCAGGATATTTGCACAAAATACGGAATTCGTTCACACAGACAGCTTTCCGATTGGATTAAGGTGTATAATTCTGGTGGAATATTAAAAACATCCACTGGAGGTGCTTACATGAAAAAAGCAAAGAACACTACACTTGATGAGAGATTAAAAATAGTAACAGATTGTCTTGCAAATGATAAGAATTATGGTGCAATGGCACTCAAATATGATTGTTCCTATCAACAAGTTCGCAATTGGGTAATACGATACGAAAAGATGGGTCAAGCGGGTCTGGAAGACAGACGTGGACGTCGTATAGCTTCTCTTCCAAGCAGAACACCTGAAGAAGAGCTACGTGACAAGATAGCTGAACTGGAAAAAAGAAATCTAGACCTACAAATGGAGAATGATCTGTTAAAAAAAGTCAGAGAACTGGAAAGGAGGGGTCGCTATCTTTAATCCATCGGTTAGCCGAATATGAAGCCATCCAAAAACTATCGTTTACTAAGCATTATCCCATAGATAGACTTTGTAAATATCTTAATGTTACACGTTCTGCGTATTACCGCTGGGTAAAATATCCGAAAAGTAATAATGAACTTCGAAACGAAAGACTATCCACTGAAATCCAAAGGATTCATAACCAGCATCCAGATATGGGATACCGAAGGATTCGTGATGAATTAGATGGACATAAAGGAATTCATGTGAATGATAAACGAATACTTCGTATTTGTAGGAAATACGATATAAAATCAAATATTAAATGGAAACCTAAGAGTTGTACCAGAGGAGACAGAAATCCTGATCACATAGCAAAAAACTATTTACACCGTGAATTTCACGCCGAAAAACCGAATGAAAAGTGGCTTACAGATGTTTCTGAATTTAAATACTACAACGGAATAGAAGTGCATAAAGTTTATATGAGTGCTATTTTAGATTTATATGATAGAAGGATTGTCTCATTTAACATCACCGATCATAATGATAATCCATTAGTTATGGACACGTTTGATGAGGCTGTTCGTCAGGAGCCAGATGCACACCCATTAGTTCATTCTGATCGAGGCTTTCAATATACAAGCGCACAGTTTTATACTAGATTAAAAAAACATCATATGAAGCAGAGTATGTCTAGAGTTGCCCACTGTATTGACAATGGACCAATGGAAGGGTTTTGGGGAATTCTAAAACGAGAAATGTATTATAAACAGCGTTTTAATGACAGAAGCTCTTTGATTACTGCGATAGCTAATTACATAGATTACTACAACAACCAACGACTTCAAAGGAAACTGCATGTAATGACACCAATGAAATATCATGAGCAATATACAAAAGTAAAGCATAAAATATCGCCAGCCATAGCATGGCTGACGATACAAAAATTTATTATTTTTTTATTGTCCTCTTGA
>VOFK01002289.1_pt1 | contig 16469 bp, 30 predicted proteins | sample 5384121 | NCBI WGS metagenome assembly VOFK01 (sample SAMN12384730, study PRJNA508395) | human gut metagenome | isolation source: healthy gut J | host: Homo sapiens
CTGGTATGCACTGGGTTCAGTTACGTATTGCTATGCCCATTTCATCGGTATTACATTCATTTCCAACCGGGGAAAAAATTCATAAACTTCACTATACGAACAAGAAATCTATCGTTTATTCAAAAATCAGACATCCATTCTGATAGGTTACACGATAGCTTTTTCCCTTTGAGTCTTGAAAATCAGCACAGCGTCCCGATATCTCAATATGCAAGGTGTTCTGCATAAGAAATAATGTCAACTTTGTCGCAGCTTTCCATCTTTCCAGCATACATCAATGAAAAATTTCCACGGGCACAAAGTCGGACACAGAACCGTCACTCCAAGCATCGGGCAAAGCTGGCAACAAGTGAATGAATCCCATGTGACTTTGCAGCAGCATTTCCGTAACACCGGCTGTGCCACCAAAATTCCCATCAATCTGGAAAGGCGGATGCATGTCCCAAAGATTATTCAATGTTCCGTGTTTTAAGAGATTACCAAAAAAGTTTATAAGCATGATTACCATCGTGCAGACGCGCCCACTGATTAAGTTTCCAACCCATACTCCAACCGGTTGCTCCATCACCCCGGTGTTCCAGCACCACTCTGGAAGCATCGGAAAAGTTCAGGGGTGGTTATCGGTGATACCGTATGCGGGATGCAAGCCAAAGAGATGGTTCATGACGATGCTGGTCTTTCGGATCATATCCCAGACCATTCCATCAGCTGGCCATAGCGCCCAATTTTATAAGGAACCAACTTCTCCAATACCTGCTCCAGTATTTGCGTTCTTTTAGCATCCACCCGCAGCACTTTGCTGGCATCGATAGCATCGAGTAGAATTTCACGGACTACTGCATGTACGAAAGGTTGCTCCTGGTCTACCGAACCATGTTCAGGAGAAGTGGAAGGAGCCGCAGTATGGAGGTACCGTCGGGTTTATGCCATAAGTAATCTACGGCAAAGTTTGCACTACTTTTTAATCAGTTCATAACCGATTTCTTTGAGAAACTTCACATCTCTGGTGTAATCATAATACTCCCAAATGTGTGTTGCCAGCCATGGTCCTGCCATAGGGTTGAAATTCCACGACATATTCTCACTCTCCAACGGTGTAGTAAAACCAAAGATATTTCCAGAAATGGAAGCCGTCCAGCCACGAGCCCCAAAATATGCCTGAGCAGTCTTCTCACCAGGTTTTCCAAAGTACGGATGAAATCTATGAGGCGGTTTCATGCATTCGCTCAGATTGGTAGAACATGCCGGCCAATAGTTCATCTGCAGATTGACATTGTTGTGATAGTCCACACGCCACGGACCATACATTATTATGCCAGATACCTTGCAAATTGGCAGGAAAGATTGCCGGGACGAGAACTAGCTATCAACAAGTAACGACCAAACTGATAGTACAATTGTTCTAAATAGAAATCTTTTTTGACCTTCGCGATAACGACTCAAACGTTGAGTAATCGGCATATCACGAAAATCAGATGAATTTGTCAAGTTCAGTTTCACACGGTTGAACAATGCTGTATAATCTGCATAGTGAGCTTGATATAACGCTTCATAGCCTTGTTTTTTCTGCCTCATTTATCCAATAAGCTGTCGTTTCTTCCGGATTTACTCCCCATACGTTTTCGGATTAGTGAAGTCAGGGTTGAAATTAATCAGATAGTCAGTATCAGCTGTAATCAGAAATACCACCTCATCCGCTCCTTCGATAAGGAGTTGGTCATGAGTATTCGTTACAGTTCCACCTTGCGTTAAAACCCGCATACGCACTACATACTCCATACTATTATCTAATCTGGCTCCGGAAAAACCAATCCATTTTCCCTTCAGGTTTGTAAAGCCTGCCGAAACCGGATTAGGAGCATAACTGAATCTAAGATTCTGTTTAGCAGGGCGGTCAGCACTATAACGCATCACCAAAACGTTTGCAGGATAAGATATAAATGAAGTACGCTTATATTTTACTCCATCTTTGCAAAATTGTACTATTGCACGGGCTGAATCGAGCGACAGTTCACGGCGATATCCGCTTATCCCAATAGTACTTAGTCCTGTTTCTATGTAGAATTCTCCCATCGTCGTAAAGTTACCGAACCGGAATGGGTCTTCTTTATAAGATTCATATGGAACTGTACTGTTGAAGTTCTGGCAGGTTGAGACGTTCGACCTTTTTTTCTTGATTACCTTCAGTAAAGGCTTTACGAATCTCGTCAAGAAGATAAGCAGACTGCTTATTTACATTCCAATAATACGCCGCTCCCTTAGCGGTATTCGGTCCTCCCTCTCCATAAGGTTTTCTCGTTAAAGGTAATACGTTCGGCTTCTACTGATCCTAAAATATTAGCACCTATACTGCCATTGCCCAAAAGGCAAGGAAGCTGATTCCCATTCTGCATCCGGATTCTTAGCATGGTCTCCAGCTGAAATAGGTTTCTTATCCTTCCATAATTCCGGATTTCCACCATACCATACAGCATGACCATTTAACGTCGTGGGAGTAGTATCAAACCAGATTAAGACAAAAGGGTGGTTGTATGCCCTGACCATAAACGCCAAAGGCTCATTAACAATCTATAAATATAATCCTGTTTTTTTCATATTATCCATAAAGTACATACCAAGCAGCTCACACAAAAAGAGAATCATAGCAATGAGTTGATTCCTGCGATAGCATTTCCGCATCCACTTCTTCCATCTGTTATTTCCTGATTTCCTCTACTACTGCACGCTGTAAAAAGAAAGTGAATTTTCATAATCACAGTCGGTGGCCAAATCCCATGACATCACACCACGCATGTGCTGGCCGAGCGGTTTTAACTATGAATCGGCAACATACTGAAGAAAGTTTCGTCCAACTTATCTTTCAATTCAGTACCCAAATACATATTAAAATAGGCATTCATAAATGAATAATTTAAAATTTCCGAATCAAAGAGACAGGAAAAAAACATTAGAAACGTTCCCTCAGAACTGCTTGCACACTACATTTTTAATCTTTCCTTTAAAACCGTTCAAGCCATCCCTATTTGTTGTAAAGGGAAATATCAGTGTCTCCCTGATACTCCATATACTCCATACGCTTATACTGCTGACAATAGACTTTCTTGGTGCGGCCTTCCAGACGTTCCTGCAACTTACCGTTCACATAAAGGGAAGTCCCCTTGTAATCACCTTCTATACGAATATCACTCCACACACCTTCGGGCAAATGATAGGAATGAAACACAAATGTATAGCCGTCACGACTGAAAGCCCAGGCAGCCTTTGTTTTCCCAATTGGCATACACCACAGAATGAGGTCCCTTGAATAGTATGGAACTATTGGGAGCATTCTCATCGGGACAAATTTTTGAAAGATACAGCATACGGATACCCCACTTCTTGTAACACAAGTAGAAATAGAATCGGTTCCGCTTAGCACACAGACTTCCCGGGGTAATGCACTTCACCTTCACCAGAAGCAGTCGACATACACCTGACGGTACATCCGGCCTAACAGATTCACACGCCGGGAGCTTCGGGGCATCTGACGACATAAATCCCTCAAACGTGTTCAAAAGAAACCTGACAATTGCTGCCTTTCCCACATCTTTTCAGCCAACCTGTAGGGCTGGGAAAGAACGCACATGTCTTGTTCTGGATATACCGTTGCCGCACTTGTATCATTCCTAACACGGCAAACATGCCTCCCAGTACTCCAACGGTACCTTCGGGCAATGTCAACTTTATTAATCAACCATGGTGACCAAGTTTCATACAACCATTGATGATCAGAAAATCACGGTAATAACCTGCTGAGGGTACAATATAAAGATAAATGTCACAAGAGTTAATCAACTTATATCCGTCTTTTTAAAGATGCTTCCGGTCTCATCCAGTCATACGACCATGCATTGACAGTTACTCTTCTGCCTGCTACAGGTGTCTTTCCCGGGAGCCATTTCAAAAGCCACCCCACATACGGGGATTTTTGTTTTCGCAAATGTATTTCAAATACCGGTCCGCGTGAAATAACGATACTTGTTCAGCCTCCCTTTTTTTATTATAACTCGTCTGTTCTATATGTACGTCCGGACCGATAAATACCGGTGGTCCCCACAAAAGATATTCGTACAACAATGTATCACAAAACGATAAGTCTCCTCTTTTTATAAAGATCAAGAGATCCATACCATATTCTTGACTGGCTATTTCCGGCTTATAATGAGCAAAAGCCAGAGAGTGGGCGGCGATGTCTATTTCTGGAATAATGTTTACTCCATAAGCTTTCCCCATCTTCTGTAACTCTATAAAATTCTTTTTTGGTATATGACCCGTCCTTGGATGTCAATCCTGGGGAAACGTTCACTCTCTAACCGAAAAGCAGCATAGGTTTTATTCCAATCATTCTCAAAAAATTGCGGAAACCCATTATCATTCAAATGTATTTGAAACTCATTCATCTTGTAAAGACAATATCTTTACATATTGCTTCAGATAATCCATCGTGAAGAACTTTTCTGGCAACATCCAGCATAAATCCTCGATTAGGAATTGAGGATAATCGCGTGCACCTTTAGGAAGAGTACCTTGATGATTAAAAAGGATCTGCAGCAAACTGCGCGTACCCCAAAATACACCTTTTACGGCAGGAGCTTTTATACAAAGCATAACCGGAAAAGTCAAGCACATATCCCTCTTCTCCCAACTCCTCATCAGGTGGAGTGAGGGACAAGCAAATATCGTTCTTACGAGGTTTGCCGGTCGCAAAGTATGTAATCCCACCCCATCAATTCCTTCAAGTCTGATGAAATACACGGAGCTGTGGACTCTAACGCAGCCTTATCGGTTGTGCGAATTACAATGCTGCCCCTCGTACAGGCAAGGAAAGAGTTCCACCTGTTCCACGCCATTGTTGCAAAGCCGGAATAATCCCTTGCGGACAAGATTCTTGGGCAATAACAGAAAGGCTTATACAAAACAATATGATAAAAAATAAAATTCTCTTCATAAACAATTGATACTATTTAAAATTCCGATATGTCAAAAGTGCCTCATCATTTTAAAGGACGTATTTCAAAACTAAACAGATACTCTTTTACAGGCACCAAATAAGGCGCCAGTACCCCCCGGTCCGCAAGATGTAGCCGTTCCCCACACCGCTTTGCAAAGCGTCAAGATGAACGGTCACCGTGCCATTTCTTTTCAACTCGTTAAGTGCCCGGCAGCATCTATATTCTCATCAGTGAAAGGAGATACACTAAATTCAAATGGCTTCTCCCCCCACACAGACAATCCTTTTTCTAATTCATCGCTAACTTGCATCCAACGCACGTCTGTTCGATTACCGGTAGCCTGAGGACGCACATAATAATGAAACATTCGTTCTGCATCAGTATGATAAATACCGATACGCCCCGAAAGTTTTCGGTCAGCATAAGTCTCATGCTCTCCTCGGCCCAAATAAGTGACACGATTAAAACTGTGGGGCATTTCAAAACCAGCCCGACACGAGCCAATGAACTGACAAACAAACGTTGTATCCGGAACAAAACGGGTTTGTACAGACAATATTCCATCCTTGCGAATGGTGTATTCAAATGTAGCAGACCCTATTGTATCATTTTTATCATTCAATAATTTCACTTCACTGTAAGTAGTGTGTCCTGATGTTTTTACAGATAATACACGTTGGACCAAAATGATTTAGCCCTAATTTGCGCCAAACCTTTGCGCCTCCCTTCTTTTCACGGTTGTCATTGTCCGTTGCAGGGCGATATAAACTCAGCCGCACAGGCGAGGCAAAGATATTCCTGTCCTTCATAGATGTATGATGTTAATGCTACCGGTTTTCGGATCAATCTGAATTTCCGGTTTTTCAGACAGTTTAGCCAATGTCGGACGATACTGACTATTGGCAGGCAAGACAAACTGATCATAAAGCAACCCTCATCATCAGTTCCGATGAAAGCACTTTTTCTTCTTAGGCGTCCAGCTTTAAATTCAGATAAGCCTCACGGATATTCCAGGGTAAGCGTACGCCTCCCAATGAAACTTCAGTAGTGGCATGTGGAGCAACTTCTATAGACTGTTCCCCTTTCGCTAACATTTTACCATTATCTCCCACTATGCTCCACTTCAACACATAAGCATTCAGATTGGTAAAAGTCATACCAGTTTTTTGATAGCGATGGTTAAATTTTTTAGGATCTTTGAGCGTGCATTTAATATATTGATAAGCTTTTTACCTCTTTTAAATGAGGATGCGGTTCCCGTACAGCATTCACCAGCCCATTACAGCAAAAGTTACCAAAACTTGGTATATTTTCCGGTCCGTAATCACCGCCATACGCCCAATACCATTTACCATGAGCATCCACCTCTCTCTGAATGACTGGTCGACAGTCCCCAGATACAACCGCGCTTGTACGACAGGGTTCGCTCTCGAACACTTCCATATATTCCTTCAAACCGCCTCCACTGTTACCCATTGTATGCAAATATTCCGTCATAATGAAAGGGCGGTATACTTTTTTTCGGACTTGTCTGATGGGCATAAGCCAACAACTCATCCACACTACGATACATGCGACAGTAAATATCAGTATTCTATTGTTCAGCACGTTCATACTGAACCTGGACGACTTTGTCTCTACTGATTTCATCCAATCGTAAGTGCGTTCAAAAATTAATACCATTACCTGCCCTCATTTCCTAATGACCAGATTATGATGGCGGATGATTTTTTGACCTCTCGTACATCCGTTGTACCCGATCCATATGGGCTGGAAGCCATGTGCTATCCCTTAGCAAGCGAAGCTGCTCCATACCCCCATGCCATGCGACTCAATGTTTGCTTCATCTATTATATACAGACCGTAAAAGATCACAGAGATGATACCAATACGAGTGGGGTAATGCGAATTTCGCACTGTATTCAGATTATTCTTGCTTCATCAGACGAATATCCTGCTCCATCAGTTCCTTTGCTGACTGTACGTCCCAATTGAGAATGTTCATGACGATTTGCCCCTTTTTACCAATATGGGCACACCGTTTATGCAAAATCGTCCATCTTTGATTTCGAGGTACGAAACCCTACGTTGCACCCCTGTCAGATGTATGATTTCTCCTGAAGTATCTTTTAGAGAAATAATCAATGTATAAAGATAAGGATGTTCCGCACTCCAACGTTTCACTTTCGGTAAAGTCTCTTTTCAAAAAAAATGAAATTGCCGCTTTCCTTGCTTTGAACCGGACAATCCTTTTTCCAGAATAGTTTTTCCGCAAGCATCTTCTAACCGATACGATAATGTGGCAGCACCTTCAGCCTCCCCTCCTATGGTTGTTTCAAGAGCAAAAAGCCCATCCGTATACGTTTCTTTATCTAAAGTGGAAGTCACTTGATAGTCTGCAATATATTGCTTGGGAGTACTATACAGATAGATATCACGTTCTATACCGCTCAATCGCCACATATCCTGACATTCCAGGTATGATCCCGCACTCCAACGATATACTTCCAGTGGCAACTGTTTCTCTCCCTCTTTTTTACATATGGAGTAATATCCCATTCAGCAGGAGTCTTCGAACCTTGATTATAGCCCAATAGATGCTCATTTACCCAAATATAATAGAATGAGGTAACGCCCTCACAACAGATGACGGTCCGGCGATCTTTCCAATCCCAATGGTAAAAAGTAAAGCTACGCCGATAAGAACCTACACCTCATTTTCATCATATGGTACTAGTGGTGGATTTTTCTTAAAGTTAAATAGCGGGTCATCGAATTCGTAGGATTCATTCACATAAATAGCAGTTCCATAACCTTGACGTTCCCAGTTTCCAGGCACTTTGATGTCAGCCCATCCACCCGTATAATATCCAGGCTTATAAAAAGTCTTTGGGCCGATTATCAGGATTCTTTACCCAAGAAAATTTCCATCTCCCGTTCAGACTCATATAATAGCGAGAATTTTCATAATCTCCTTGACGGATAGTAGCTTTGTCGTATGGCCATACATAAGTATGAGGCCGTAATTTATTTTTTCCAATAGCATATTGACTTTGCCATTTCGGGAACAGTAGCCTGAGCAGAAAGTCTACCGACTCCAAAGAATATTCCCACAATGAGGGAGTGTAGAAAAAATTTTATAGATGTAATTCATCGTATAACAAAGGTATTAGTTATGATAAATAGTTTTTTTTTGCAAAAGTATCCGTTCCACAATGAATGGAAAGGTATAGAAATATCTTTTTTTGCTCCAAAAATGACTATTTCACTCATTATCGTATAATCCTCCTATGCTCTATAAACAGCGTTAATTTATTGGTACAAATCTTGATATACAATAAATTACTGATACCAAACTTGACGGCGATTATACTTGTTAAAATAGCGGAATAAATTTATAAGATTATTTGCATTATTGAAGCAAAAACAATATTTTTGTTTTTACTTTTTTTTATACTATGAAGAAAATTTTATTAACTGTACTTGTTTGGATATTGCCAACCGTCTTATGGGGAAAGCAAGTAAGTGACAAACAATATATATTTCAACGGATTGACGTACGTGAAGGACTCTCTTATCAAGTCAACTGCATGACAGTCAGCCACCGTACAGGTCATGCCTGGATGGGGACCAAAAACGGTATCCGGACGCTTCGACGGATATGAACAAAAGAAATATTTGAATTGCAATATAGACCAATTGGTAGAAGACCGCAATAATAATATTTGGGCACTTGGCAGCGAAGGAATTTTTTTCTGTATGATGCGGTCAATGATACCTTTTACCGGGCATGTGACCTAAATGGAAACCTTATATCAGCCTCCTCCATCTGCCTTTGGGATGACGGTGTTTTTTTCGGAGGATTTGACAAATTATACAAATATGATTATAAGACTGGGAAAATCGCTCTTTTTCCGTTCGATTACTTCCAATATAAAATTCCAAATCACCGATCTTTACCGTTTTGACAGTCATACCCTGTTGGCTGCCAACCGTTGGGTGGGAGCTTTGCTGATAGATATTCGTACCGGACACACGTGATGTCCCATTTGATTGTCGCGACGTAGTTACGATGCTGCCTGATTCTAAAGGTAATTTTTGGGTGACTCCGTATTGTAAAGGAGTACAATGTTACAATAAGAATGGTAAACTTCTTCACACCTACCACACAGGCAATTCATCAATGCAGAGTAACATTGTGCTTGCATTGGCTGAATATGATGGCCACATCTGGATAGGTACCGATGGCAAAGGAATTGCCGTTCTAAATCCTGAAAACAATCAAATGGATGTATTAACACATATTCCGGGAGATGCCTATTCTCTCCCCCAGCAATTCTATTTTGTCTTTTTATGCAGATCCGGAAAATGGGATTTGGGCTGGCAGCGTACGCAGTGGAATGTTCAATATTAAGGAAGTAGGCATCAAACTATATGCAGATGCACTCCCTTAATGCCGATTATGGACTCAGCGAGAAATCTGTATTAAGCCTTTATCAAGAACAAAACGAAAAGGATATATGGATAGGAACGGATGGTGGGGGACTGAATGTGTTTAATGCCGATACCAATAAATTTCGCCATATTCCATCTACATATGGAGAAAAGGTAGCCTCCATCACGGGTGTTGATAAAAACCACCTTTTGATATCACTCTTTGGCAAGGGGATATTTTTCTATAATAAGCAGACTGAACATTGTACTCCTTTGGTTATTGTAAATGATGACATTAACAACCGATTGTGCCAACAAGGCAAGACAGTCAATCTTATGCAAAATACACCGGAAACTATCTTTTACTGCTTTCCGAGAGTCCATACAGTTACAACTGTAAACGGAAAACATTCACCCCCCATTCATATAAACCACCTTAAAGATGCCATAGTAGGTCAGTTGCTCCCCGATATGTGTAAAGGAAACATTTTCTTACCTGCATGATTCCAAATGTATTTATCGTATAGACCATAATGACAATACCCTGCACGTCCTCTATCACTGTAAACAAGATACCATGATCCATTCGGCTTCAGCTGACGAGAAAGGCATTATCTGGATAGGAGGAAACTACGGGTTGGGCAGTTTCTCGCCCAATGACGGTTCATATACTCATATTTCAAACTCGTTGATTAACGAAGCAATGTCTGTTGCCAGTGACCAGCATGGACGATTATGGATTGGTAATATTGAACGTTTGCTTTTCCTGGATGACCACCAAAAGCGCTTTATCCTTTACGGTGTTCCAGACGGAGTCGCTCTAACAGTATCTGCCGAAACCCCGTTTACTTTCATCAGAAGGAGATGTATATTTGGGTAGTGTAAAAATGGATTATTACGCATTGCTTCCACACTTCCCAAAGAGCACCCGAATCTCCGGTGCTTGAACTATCTGATGTATTTGTTGGCGGTGATCGCATGGAATATATTTCAGGCAGGAAGCCTGTTTTAAAAATTCCGGAGCAAAGCAGAACGATAACGATAAAAAGTAAAAGGCACACAATAAAGATATATTCCGTAAGCCTGCCTATTGTTACAATCTGCAAGGATATGAAAAGAGCCTATCTATTCTTATTTGCCGGAACTGACACTGAATACGCTGTCGGCAGGCACCTATCAGATAACTGCTTCATGCACTACCCGTTCCGGCGAATGGACAGATAATTACCCCATTATTGAACTTATCATACTCCCACCTTGGTACCGTACATGGTGGTTCATATTAACATGCATACTGACTGCCTTGTCAGCAGTGGGCTTATCCGTTTACAGCTTTTTACGCCGCAAAGAGAATCGAATGAAATTAGCAATGAAAGAGCACGAGCAACAGGCGTATGAAGAAAAAAAGATACGCTTCCTGATAAATATCAATCATGAGCTGCGTACACCTCTTACGCTAATCCATGCTCCCTTTAAAACAACTGATAGAACAGTTTCCTGCCAAAGATGCCCGCTATAGGGTTCTACAGAATATTGCCCGACAGTCTGAGCGCATGAAGAATTTATTAAACATGGTACTTGATGTACGCAAAATGGAAGTCAGCCAAAGTACCTTGCATATAGAAAGCATCAATCTGGAAAAATGGCTGGAAGAAGTAGTTGAAGACTTTATACCCGAGGCTACCCAAAAACATATAACACTCACCCGTCAGCTGTCAGCCGGAATAGAATCATTCTATTGTGATAAGGAAAAGTGTACTACTATAATAACCAATTTATTAATTAATGCAATAAAATACAGTAATGAGGGAGGAGAAATCAATATTATTACTTCATTATCCGAAAAGAAAAGACAGAGTGCGTATTTCTGTTTCAGATCAAGGTCCGGGGCTAAAAGATATTGATGTCTCGAAACTGTTTACGTTTCTACCAGGGGTGAGAACAGTCGTCCCGGATCAGGCATAGGACTTTCGTACTCAAAAATTTTGGCAGAACAGCAAGGCGGCAGTGTCGGCGCACTCAATAATGTTGAATCTGCAGGTTCTACTTTTTGGTTTGAACTGCCACTAAACATTAAGCCTGGCAAGCTTATTTTACAGCCACAACCTTATCTTAACGAATTGCTTGCCTCTGCTGAAAACATTGAGAGTGTACCAGACGAGCCTACTTTCAGATCGAAACTAAAGATTATACCATTCTGGTGGTGGATGACAATATGGAATTAGTAGATTATCTGACTGATGCGATGAGGCCCTATTTTAAAGACGTGCGCACAGCTTATAACGGTGAAGAGGCGTTAGAGATGTGCAGGCAGTGGCATCCGGATGTTATAATCAGCGATATACAGATGCCTAAAATGAACGGGTACGAGTTGTGCAAAGCGAGTTAAGGAAGAATTAGACATCAGCCACACCCCAGTCATTCTGCTTACTGCTCGAAATGATGAAGCAAAGCCGTATATTCGGTTATAAAAATGGAGCCGATACTTATCTTACAAAGCCGTTTGAGATAAGTATGCTCTACACAGCCATATATAACCAATTGAAAAATCGTGAGCGTATAAAGAAAAAAGTATATTAGCAGCAAAAACAGCACCAACACCAGAAGAAAAGTACATTTAGCGCCGCTGACGAGAAGTTCTTGAATACAATGAATCAGATTATTACTGAAAATATCGACGAGCCTAATATGGGGAGTTCCTTTCCTATGTGACAAACTCGGTATGAGCCGTGCCTCACTTTATAATAAGTTAAAGGCATTAACAGGTATGGGAGCAAACGATTATATAAATAAATTGCGCATTGACAATGCTATCAACCTACTACTAAACAGTTCATTAACAGTAAACGAAATAGCAGACCGGGTCGGGTTCTCTACCCCCGCTACTTCAGTGCAGTATTCAAGAAAAACATGGGATGCTCTCCTACCCAATATAAGGAAGAACAATTCAAAAATAATGTACAGAATATATAAGTCAACAGGACAAGAATGTCCACCGAAGGAAAAAATATTGGAATAATTGAAGCTACATCTTAGCGGCATTATATCGAAAGCCGGACACAAAGTCGGAAAAGCATTCCGGCTTGGCAGTCTGAGTTAATAAAAAATAATATGCAGCGATTGAAGGCAAAACAATGATAAAATTGTATCTTTGCATCGTTTTTATGTATTGAAAAAGAATAAATAATAACAACGATATGATAGCCAGAATCAACGAGCTTCTGCAAAGAAGTAGAAGCACTGAAAGCCGCTAATGCCGAGGAACTGGAAGCACTGCGAATCAAATACCTCAGCAAGAAAGGAGCCATTAACGAACTGGTGGCAGACTTCCGCAACGTGCCTGCCGGCCAGAAGAAAGAAGTAGGCATGCGCCTGAATGAACTCAAGAACAAGGCACAGGAAAAGATTGCCGCTCTGAAAGAACAATTCGAGCCGGGACAACGGTTGTGAACCTTGACCTTACCCGTTCGGCTATCCCGTGAAATTAGGGACACGCCATCCGCTCAGCATCGTAAAGAACGAAATCATCGATATATTTGCCCGTATGGGATTCAACATCGCCGACGGTCCTGAAGTGGAAGACGACTGGCATGTATTTTCCGCCATGAACTTTGCCGAAACCATCCGGCACGCGACATGCAGGATACTTTTTCATTGAAAAACAATGCCGAAATGTATCACACAATATCATACTGCGCACACATACATCCAGCGTGCAAAGCCGTGTCATGGAGAATACACAACCGCCCATCCGCATTATCTGTCCGGGACGCGTATACCGTAACGAGCTATCAGCTATCGTGCACATGCATTTTCTTCCACCGGTAGAAGCGTTGTTTATAGACCGTAATGTATCGTTCACCGACTTGAAACAAGCTCTGTTGCTCTTTGCACAGGAAATGTTCGGCAAGGGATACCAAGATACGCCTTCGTCCTTCCTACTTCCCGTTTACGGAACCAAAGCGCCGAAATGGACATCAGCTGTAATATCTGTGGCGGCAAAGGCTGTCCCTTTCTGTAAAAAGGGAACCGGTTGGGTCGAAATCTTAGGGGGTTGCGGTATGGTAGACCCCAATGTACTGGAACTGAACGGTATTGACAGCAAGATATACAGCGGATACGCTTTTTAGGTATGGGTATAGAACGTATTGCCAATCTGAAATATCGCGTAAACGACCTGCGCCTGTTCTCGGAAAACGACACGCGCTTCCTGAAAGAATTTGAAGCAGCTTATTAATATAGAAATCCCGATATTTCTATATTGGGCATAAAATTGGGGATGTGCCAGAACCCAAAGGCACTCACCATTTATTTTTTAGGCACGGATTGCACGGAGAAACACGGATTAAATCAAAAAAGGACCGTGAAGTCCCGTATAATCCGTGCCTAAAAGAAATTATCAGGCGTATTTTTACTCCCGATTATTTGCAACTAACGGTTTTTAATACAGCCTGATTATCAATCCTATTAAATCTCCACCCAATGAAAGATAGGCTCGTAACTCCCGGCTATTGCTTTATCCTCGCTGCCAACTTCCTACTTCGGCTTTTGGCTATTGATACCCGTATTGCCATTCTATCTATCCGAAGTATTCAATGCAGGAAACTCCACTATCGGCATCATTCTTTCCTGCTATACGGTAGCTGCCTTATGCATCCGTCCGTTCTCCGGATATTTTCTGGACAGTTTTGCCCGCAAACCGTTGTATCTGTTAGCTTATTTCATCTTCATGACCATGTTTGCCGGATACATCATTGCCGGGTCACTCACTTTATTTATCTGTTCCGCATCATACACGGCGTATCATTCGGCATGGTGACCGTAGGCGGCAATACGGTGGTCATCGACATCATGCCCTCATCCAAGACGCGGAGAAGGTCTCGATATTACGGACTCTCAACAACATAGCCATGGCAGTGGGGCCGATGTCCGGTTTGTTCCTGCACGATGCCGGTATGAGTTATACCACCATATTCTGTTGCTCGCTGGGTTCCTGCATTGCAGGGTTCATCTGTGCTTCCTTAGTGAAAACCCCGTATAAGCCGCCTGTCAGACGCGAACCGGTTTCGCTCGACCGCTTTATTCTGCTGAAAGGCATTCCTGCAGGTGTCAGCCTGCTTTTTATTATCCATTCCTTACGGAATGACTACCAACTACGTAGCCATGTATGCCAAAGAAATCGGTATCCATGCAACTACCGGCTTTTTTCTTTACTTTTTCATGGCGGTGGGCATGGCTTATCTCGCGCATCTTTTCCGGCAGGATTGTAGACAGAGAAAAAAATAACGCAGGTAATTTCGGCAGGGTTGTACATCGTGGTATTCAGTTTCTTCCTGCTCTCGGCATGCGTCTACATCATCGAGTGGAACAGCATGGCATGCAACATCGTATTCTTTGCAGTGGCATTGCTGCTTGGCATAGGCTTCGGCATCATGTTTCCGGCCTACAACACACTGTTCGTAAACCCCTTGCCCCCAACAGTCAACGGGGCACGGCCACTTCCACCTACCTCACTTCATGGGATGTGGGGATAGGCATCGGCATGCTGACAGGCGGATACATTGCAGAAGTCAGCACTTTCGACAAAGCCTATCTTTTCGGAGCCTGCCTGACAATTGTTTCCATGCTCTATTTCAACATCAAGGTAACTCCTCATTATCATAAAAACAAATTACGATGAGAAAGAAAGAACGTTATGAAAAGATACTCGCCTGGTTCAGGGAAAACCGCCCCATAGCGGAGACCGAGCTACATTATAACAACCCGTACGAACTGTTGATTGCGGTAATTCTTTCCGCCCAATGCACAGAACAAGCGGGTAAATATGATAACTCCGCCCTTTACCGGGACTTCCCCACTCCCGAAGCGCTTGCAGCCACTACTCGGAAGTAGTATACGAATACATACGCAGTGTATCCTACCCGAACAACAAGGCCAAGCATCTCGTAGGCATGGCTCAAATGCTGGTGAAAGACTTCAACAGCCAAGTGCCCGACACACTGGAAAAGCTCGTGAAACTTCCCGGTGTGGGACGCAAAACGGCAAATGTAATCCAGTCGGTCGTCTTCAATAAAGCCGCCATGGCGGTAGATACCCGTTTTCCGCGTCAGCCACCGTTTGGGACTGGTATCCGACAAATGCACCACTCCGTTCAGCGTAAAGAGAAGGAATTGGTTAAATACATTCCGGAAGCAGAGATTCCCATTGCTCACCACTGGCTCCTCCTGCACGGACGGTATGTATGCCATGCACGTACCCCTCAATGTGACAACTGCGGTTTTGCAATTGATGTGCAAATATTACTGCCGGAAGTATAAAGTTAGTAAAAGAGAGCAATGATGGGGAAGAATAAACAATGATTTAATAGCAGGGAAAAGAAATAAATACTAACTTGCCGTCACGAAAAAAGAAAACGGTAACACTTTTAAATAAAAATAGAGTATTATGACAATTGATCAATTTTAACTTTGCCGGAAAAAGGCATTCGTTCGCGGTGGACTTCAACGTACCTCTGGACGAAAACTTCAACAACATTACAGACGATACCCGTATGCGTGCCGCTCTTCCACATTGAAGAAGATTTGGCTGACGGTGGCAGTATTATCATCGGTTCTCACCCTCGGTCGTCCGAAAGGTGCAACCGACAAGTTCTCTTTGAAGCACATCCTGAAACATTTGTCAAGAACTGCTGGGTGTTGAGGGTACAGTTCGCCAACGACTGCATGGGCGAAGAAGCTGCCGTTAAGGCTGCCGCTCTGCAACCGGGTGAAGTGCTGTTGCTCGAAACCTTCGTTTTGCTGAAGAAGAAGGCAAACCGCGCGGTTTGGCCGAAGATGCGACAGACGAAGAAAGAAAGCTGCCAAAGCTGCCGTTAAGGAAAGCCAGAAAGAGTTTACCAAGAAACTTGCTTCTTACGCTGACTGCTACGTAAACGACGCATTCGGTACCGCTCACCGTGCACACGCTTCTACGGCATTGATCGCCAAAATACTTCGACAAAGACAACAAGATGTTCGGCTACCTGATGGAGAAAGCAATACGTAT
>VOFK01002702.1_pt1 | contig 16465 bp, 33 predicted proteins | sample 5384121 | NCBI WGS metagenome assembly VOFK01 (sample SAMN12384730, study PRJNA508395) | human gut metagenome | isolation source: healthy gut J | host: Homo sapiens
TTGTGTAATATAAACTAAGAAATATTTTTATATTAATACTTCTTATGTAGATATTATATAATATAATTAGACAAATAGCAATAGTAAATTGTAAATATTTTAAAAATTTTTTATGAATTTGTTATTTAAGACGGTTAGCATTAATAAAAATTTATATGCTGAATTTTTATAATATGGAAAAATTAATTGAATCTACTATATCACAGATAGCCGAATACTTTATTTTGTTATAAACTGAAAAATAATCAGCCTTTTTTTCTTGCATGTGAAGTTTAGTTATGATATAATATTATCTATGTTGGTATTTTTAGTACTATTGCTATTATTTGTTTTAAGTCTGTGGTGTCGGATATAGAAATAGTCTTTCCGTTTTTTGGATAGGTCTGTTATATCCGCAGCTTAATTATTTGAGATTTATACAAAAACATCAGCGCGTATTCTTCCGGTGCTGGAGAGCTTGTGATTTAATACCTATGAATAACGGGTAACATTTTTCCGCAGTATTTCGAGGGCTTGCTGCCGTCAGCAGACGCAGTATCTGGAGTATGTTTTTACAGCGCGTTCCAAATTCTTCCGGTATGGTGAGATGATATATCTTTTGGAGAAGTTTCTGTTACCCAGCCGAAAGAGTTATGTATTCAATATTTTGAGTTAAGTTATGAAAGTCAACCGAAAAACAGTGCGAAACCACTGTTATTACGATTATAGCGGCCAGTATAAAATTATTTTATATTTGTATTTTTTTGAGCTGCTTTTTTCATAACTGCCTCCCCTGATATTGTTTTGTTGGTCTCTTACATTATATTAATGTTTTTTGAGAATTATGAAATTTTTATATATTTTAATAATAAAAGAGGGTAGAGAATGAGACTTGATAAATTTCTGTCATCAGCTATGGGACTCTGGTTCAAGAACAGACGTTAAAAAAGTTTATAAAAAAATGGCAGAGTTGGAGGTCATAGGTACCGATAACTGAGACCTGAGCTCAGCATAGACCCTGAAAATCCGAAGTGTATTTTTGATGGTAAACTTCAGAAAATACAAAAAAATTTGTTTACTTTAATGCTTAATAAACCAAAGGGATATGTGTCAGCCACTGTTGACAGAGATAATCCGGACAGTAATAGACCTTGTGCCTGAAAATTTTTTTGCGTTTTGAACTTTTCCGGTTGGCAGACTTGGATATTGATACTGAGGGTCTTTGTATATTAACAAACGACGGAGAACTGTCTCACAAACTTCTCAGTCCTAAAATCATATTTCAAAAAATATCGCGCTAAATTGACGCAGTTCCAAAGGATGATGAGTTAGAAAAAGAATCAGAAATGGTATAATTTTGAAGACGGATATAAATGCAAAAGCCGGCAATAGTCACATTTGACGTCTGAGAAAATGAGGCGTTTTATATTACTATTTATGAGGGAAAATCATCAGGTTAAACGAATGTTCGGAGCTATTGGCCGAAGGGTTCTTGAGCTAAAAAGAGTGGAAATGAATAAGCTTACTTTAGATGACTAACCGGGTGAAATTGTGAGTTAACTGGATGAAGAAAGTTAAAAACTGCTCAAGTTTAAAAATGGATTGGGAAATTTTTGATGAAAAAAAGATATAAAAGATACAGAGAGAAAAAAATATAATACCGAGGGCGTGCTGTTCATGACTTATCCGGTTTTTGGAAAGGTTTCTTTAACTGAGGTGATACCTATAATGTCCGCTATGGGAATAGAGGTCTGTCCTCTTCCGGACAGCAGTTTTATCCACGCATACATATGGAGTTTACCGACTATACGTTTTGTGATCTTACTGACCAAATGCAGGCTGTTATTGACCATTGGTATAACTTTTAGGTATAAAAATTTGACGCTGTTTACAGTGGTTACATGGGAAGCCCGAGACAGCTGGATATTTTGAAGGACTTTATGATAAAAATCAAAAAGAAGACGGTGCTTTGATTGTGGTTGACCCTGTTATGGGGGATAATAATCTTGTTAAAGAGGATTTTTATTCAGAAAAAGGTAAACGGAATGCTCGCAGGGATGCAGGATTTATGCAGCATAGCCGATATAATTACTCCCAATGTTACCGAAGCGTGTCTGCTTATTGGGGAAACATATCCCGATGGTCCGGTAAATAATGCAAAATAAAGAGCTATCTAAAACGTTTGGCTGAGCTTGGCGCTAAAGATGGTTATAACCAGCGTTATGGATTCGGAAAATTCTATGTGCGTTGCAGTGTATGACAGTGAAAACGATAAGTATTTATAAGGTTGACTGCGGATTTGTAAACAGGCCTTTTCATGGCACAGGAGACGTATATATACATCTGTTTTGACCGGAGCATTGCTCAAAGGCAGTGATATTACTGAAGCCGCCAATATAGCGGCTTGGGTTTTGTATATAAAGCTATACAGGAAACAATAAAACATCCTGAAATTAAGGTTAGAGAAGGTGTTTTGTTTGAGCCGGTGCTTTCAACATATTTTTCCAGGGTTGACTATGATAAGAGGTATGTTGAGATATAATTTTAAGTATTGCGGAGTTATTATAAAAAGGCGGTGCGGTTTTTGATAACAAAAATAAACAGCTGTGGTCTTCGAGGGATAGACGGCTATATTATAAGTGTTGAAACTAATGTAAGCGGCGGTTTTCCGTCTTGGGAAATAGTCGGTCTGCCTGATACTTCTGTTCGTGAATCTAAGGAGCGTATAAGAAGTGCGTTAGGCAGTTTTGGATTTGTGATTCCCGGAAAGAGGATTGTTATAAACCTGGCTCCGGCTGATGTGAAAAAGGAAGGGGCATATCTTGACCTTCCTATAGCAATCACGGGCTGTTAACAGCGTCCGAGCAGTTATTTATTGATGAATCTGATTTGTGTGCTTTTATGGGAGAATTATCTCTTGACGGCAGTGTTCGGCGTATAACTGGGGTTTTGCCTATGGTTATTAAGGCTTATCAGTCCGGTATAAAAAAGATATTTGTTCCGTTTGAGAATGCGGAAGAAGAAGCTGCCGTAGTCGAAGGAGCGGAAATTTATGGAGTTAAGAATTTACAGGGAACTTATTGACCATCTTGTCGGTAATGAAGTTTTTAAAACCGGTTTCTGTAGATGTGAATGAGATGTTTTTCTCAGGCAGCACGGTGTGCTTTGGATTTTTTTCAGAAGTTAAAGGGCAGGAAAACGTAAAACGAGCGCTGGAAGTAGCAGCGGCAGGAGGACATAATTTACTGTTGATTGGTCCTCCGGGTTCAGGAAAGACTATGCTTGCCCAAAGGCTTCCGTCAATTCTTCCGGATATGACGTTTGACGAGGCGCTGGAAGCTACAAAAATACATAGTATAGCAGGAATTTTGCCAAAAGATATGCCTATGATTCTAAACAGACCGTTTAGAAGTCCGCATCATACGATTTCAGCTGTTGGGCTTTCCGGCGGAGGTACAAATCCAAAACCGGTGAAATAAGTTTGTCGCACAATGGGGTTTTTAATTTTTAGATGAATTGCCTGAGTTTAAGAAAGACGCTCTTGAAGTTATGCGCCAGCCGCTTGAGGACGGAATGGTGACTATAACCAGAGTGCATGGGACGTATTCGTATCCATGCAATGTTATGATGGTTGCTTCTATGAACCCGTGTCCTTGTGGATTTTATGGAGATAAAAAACACGACTGTACTTGTACGTCAAAAAGATAAATGCGTATCTGAATAAAGGTGAGCGGACCGCTTTTGGATAGAATTGATTTTGCATATTGAGGTTCCGGCTGTGGACTATAAGGATTTAGAAAATAAGGATAAGCCGAACCATCCGCCTCAATAAAAAAGCGCGTGAATAAGGCAAGAAAAAATTCAGCTTGAGAGATATAACGGCACGGGAATTTATTCTAATAGTCAGCTTACTCCTGGATTGATTGAGAAATATTGTGTTTTGGGAGAGGAAGCAAACGGTCTGCTAAAAATGCTTTTGAAAGTTTGGGTTTGAGCGCAAGAGCGCATAACAGAATTTTAAAGGTGGCGCGGACAATTGCAGATATTGATGAAAGCCGTGATATTGAACCGAAAACATATAGCTGAAGCAATTCAATACCGTTCCTTAGACAGGAAGTTTTGGGCATAAGTTTATTTTTTGAATTCACCGGGAGGTGTATATATGGATTTTAATTGGATTGAAGAATATTGCCTTTCAAAGAACGGGACAGCAAAAGATTATAAAGAAGAATGGGATGCTGTCCGTTTCAGATTGGAGATAAAAATGTATGCTATGCTGGGGAAATGAAAGGGGAACCGGTATTCACCTTGAAACTTCCGCCTGAATACGGAGAAACATTAAGACGCATATACAGCGGAATTATAATCCCGGGTTACTATATGAATAAGGTGCATTGGAATTCATTGCTGTTGAATAAAATTGATGCTGTAACTGAACAGTTGGTTATGGAAATGATAGACAGTTCGTATGACACAATATTGAAAAAGTCTGCCAAAAAGAAGCAGAAAGAAATAGAGGAGATGTGAAACATTGAAGTTAAATATAGTTCTTGTTGAACCTGAAATACCGTCAAATACCGGTAATATTTCCAGGACATGCAGTGTTATCGGACGGCGCTTCATTTGGTTCATCCTTTAGGATTCGATATCAGTGAAAAGCAGGTTAGGAGAGCAGGGCTTGATTATTGGTCAGACCTTGACTTGCATGAGTATCAAAGCTTTGATGAAGTGAGAAAAAAATATCCTGACGGCAGATTTTTTTATTGTTCAACAAAGTCTGAAAATGTGTATTCACATATAGATTATAAAGCTGAGAGCAGCAATGGAGAAGAAATATTCCTTGTGTTCGGCAAAGAGACAAAAGGATTGCCGGAAAAGCTGCTGCATGATAATTATGGCGATTGCATAAGAATACCTATGCTGGAAAACATGCGTTCTTTAAAATCTGTCAAATTCTGTTGCGATTATAGCATATGAAGTTCTGCGTCAGTTTGATTTTGAAGGATTGCAGGGTCCAGGGTCATTTAACTCAATATTAGAAATAAGGAGAAAGTTATGATTAAATTTATGGTTGACCGTGCCGCCGATATTGAAAAAGAAACTGCGGAGCACTACGGTATAGAAGTTTTGCCGTTTATGGTTAATATGGACGGCAGGGTATAGTTGCAGATAAAGATATGGATATCAAAGAGTTTTATGATAAGGTAAAAGCCTGTGATGAAATACCTTCAACCAGTCAGATGTCACCATATGATGTTGAAACTGCTTTCAGACGTATTGGAAAGGAACATCAAATTATATATGTTTCTATATCTGCCAGAGGAAGCGGAATAAATAATACAGCTAATATGGTTGCAGAGCAGCTTGCAAAAAAGAAGAGGGGTTTGACATTACTGTTATTGATTCCGGTATGTTCGCTATGGCTATAGGATACCCTGTTATTGAAGCTGCAAAACTAGCGGAGAAAAGGCGCCTCGCTAAGCAGGTTATAGATTTTCTTAATGAATCGTTTAAGCGTAACACGGCTTACTTTATTGTAGATGACTTAACGTTTTTAAAAAAGGGCGGAAGAATCAAAGGCAACCACTATGGCGATAAGTTCGCTGCTCGATATAAAACCAATTCTTATGATAAACGATGGACTTGTTGAGGCGTATAAAAAGTTAGAGGGCTTAAAAAAGGCGATGTCTGTTTTAGTTGGATATGCAGAGGAAAGAATGGAAAACCCGGAAGAAAAATGAAATTATAATTCTTGATACTGACGCGCCTGAAAAAAAGTTGAGATTTTGGAAAAGATGCTCAGGGATAAGGTGAACCCAAAAGGTTTATATATAGTAAAGTTGGTCCGGTTATTACGGCTCATGCCGGTTTGGGACTCGTTGGAATTTATTTTAAACATAAAAAGCCATATACTGAATATGAAAAATAAGTTTTTGGAGAGGTAAATATGTTTTTGGAAAATGATGAGATGAAGTTTGCGATTTTATATACTCTCAATGTATATAAATATCCGCTTTCAATTGAAAGATTTGCTGAATTGCTTACCTGGGATGAAGAGGTTATGAGCTATTTTGATTTAACGATCCTGTTGAGCGAGCTTATTGAAGACGAGTTTATTGAAAGACTTTATTATCGAAATGAAGAATGCGTCAAACTAACCCAAAAAGGCGAATCAGCCAACGAGTTTTTATGAAAGGGTTCCGCTCAGCATAAGAGAAAACATTAAAAGTCTGGCTGATAAGGAAGGATTTGATGAAAAGACAAATCTAACGCTATATTAACGATATATTGCCTGTTTCGAGAAACAGATATATGGCGTCTATGACAATTTTGGACGCTGGAACCCGATTTCAGAGTTAAAAATTGATGTTGGGCACCGTTCAGAAGCAAATAAAGCAAAAAGTATTTTGAAAGACCATGCTGAGCAAATATATAAGTATCTATGTAAAACTATTGACGAGAATAAATAATATTGATATAATATATAGTTAATGAAATAAAATTAATAAAAGAGGTATTGAGATGCAGAAATTAGATTAAATGAAATTAGAGAAAAGTTCCTTTCTTTTTTTGAAAGCAAGGGTCATTTAAGGCTGCCGTCATTTCCGTTGGTTCCGCAGAATGATTCAAGTTTGCTTTTGATAAATGCCGGTATGGCGCCGCTTAAAACCATATTTCACCGGTAAGGAAGTTCCGCCGGCAAAAAGAGTGACCACGTGCCAAAAATGTATCAGAACTCCTGATATTGAACAGGTTGGTCAAACTGCGAGACACGGCACATTTTTCGAAATGCTGGGCAACTTCTCTTTCGGTGATTATTTTAAGATGGACGCCACAAAGTGGGCGTGGGAGTTTGCTACTGAAGTTTTGGAAATGCCAAAAAGACAGGATTTGGGTCAGTGTTTATAATGATGATTACGAGGCTGCTGATATTTGGACAAACCACGTTGGCGTTTCAAAAGATAGAATAGTGTATTTAGGTAAAGATGACAACTTTCTGGGAAATCGGCACAGGTCCATGCGGTCCATGTTCAGAGCTTTTATTATGACAGGGGCGAAGAGTATGGCTGCGGCAGTCCTGATTGTGCAGTAGGCTGTGATTGTGACAGATTTGTGGAGTTCTGGAATTTGGTGTTTACTCAGTTTGATAAAGACGAGAATGGAACATATAATAAATTAGATCACCCCTAATATTGATACCGGAATGGGACTTGAGAGAATAGCTTGTATTATGCAGGGGACAACTTCAATTTTTGAGGTTGACACAATTAGAAAAGTTCTTAATGCAGCAGCCGAGATTGCCGGTGTTAAGTATGGTGAGGACAAATCAGATTGATACTTCTTTAAGGGTTATAACCGACCATATAAGAAGCACTGTGTTTATGACAGCTGACGGAGTTTTGCCGTCCAATGAAGGCAGGGGTTACGTTCTTCGCAGGTTGCTGAGACGCGCTGCCCGTCATGGAAAAATGTTGGGTATAAAACGAAATGTTTTTTATACAAACTTGCTCGTGTTGTTGCTGATGAGTCTATGACCGCTTATCCCGAACTTGACCAGAACTTCGCTTATATAGAAAGTGTTATAAAGAGCGAGGAGGCAAGATTTGATGAGACTATCGACCAGGGAATACTTATACTCAATCAATATATGGAAGAGATGAAACAGAGCGGAACTAAGGAACTTGACGGTGAAAAGGCGTTTAAGTTATATGATACTTATGGATTCCCCTATAGATTTAACAAAAGAAATCATGGGTGAAAATGGATTTGTTGTTGCAACAAAACTGTTTGATGATTTGCTCAACGAACAGAGGATAAAGTCAAAAAGTTGCCCGCGGAAATATGGATGATGCGGCATGGGAAAATGATATATTTATAGATGTCGAAGGCTCTACTGTTTTTTGATGGTATGCGAAACTGAAAGGCACTTCAAATGTTTTGGCAATCGCAAAGGGTTCTGAAAGAGTAGAAGAAGCCGAGGCAGGAGAAGAAGTTACTTTAGTTTTTGGATAGATCTACTTTTTTTATGCTGAAAGCGGCGGTCAGGTCGGCGATACCGGAATAATTGAAAGCGATGACGCGTCTCTTAAAGTTATTGACACCAAAAAAGAGTAACGGAAAATTCTTCATATATGTAAGGTAGAAAACGGCGTTGTTAAAGTTGGTGATAAAGTTACTACGCTTGTAGATAAAGAGAGACGGCAGTCCATAAAGAAAATCACTCTGCTGTTCATCTTGTTCAGGCGGCGCTCAGAGAAGTGCTGGGAAAACATGTCGCACAGGCAGGCTCATATGTTGATGAATATAGGTTTAGATTCGATTTTCACATTATCAGCCTTTGACTGAGGATGAGATACTAAAAGTGGGAATGTTAGTTAATAAAAAGATAATGGAAGCTATTCCTGTTGAATGTTTTGAGGAGGATGTTGCCACAGCTAAGTCGATGGGGGCTATGGCGCTGTTTAGTGAAGTATGGCAGCAGGGTTCGTGTGGTAAAAATGGGTGATTTCAGCACTGAATTGTGCGGCGGCTGTCATGTAGAAAATACCGGAAAGCTCGGGCTAATGAAAATACTAAGCGAAACCGGAGTTTCAGCCGGCGTCAGACGTATTGAAGGAGTGACAGGCTATAATGTTATTCTTCAGATGCGTGAGAAGAGTAAGCTTATTGATGATGTTTCCAGCGTTTTGAAAACTAACCCGTCAGATCTGCTTAACAGGGGCTGAAGGCATAGTTGCGGAACAGGATGCAAGACATGAGATAGACAGCTTAAAGAGCAAGCTTGCTAAAAACAGCGTTGATGATATTTTGGGAAATACTGAGGATATAGGCGGAGTTAAGGTAGTAACAAAAATTCTTGACGATAATATTGATATGAACACAATGCGTGAAATAGGTGATAATATTAAGAATAAAATCCCTAACGCTTTTTTGTAGTTCTTGCTTCCAAGATTGGCGAAAGTTAATCTTATTTCTATGGCTTCAAAAAGAAGCGATAGATAAGGGCGCTAATGCGGGTGCGGTGATTTCTGAAATTGCTAAACAATTAGGCGGCGGAGGCGGCGGAAAGCCGGACAGTGCTCAGGCTGGCGGCAAGAAGCCGGAAAAAAACAGAGGAAGTTATGAAAAATGTTTCTGATATCCTGAAAAAAACATCAGGAGAAAAAATAAATAATATATTTATTTATGAAAGTGAGGACAGATAATTATGGATGATTGTTTGTTTTGTAAAATAGCGGCGGGGACGCCGTCAAATAAGGTTTATGAAGACGAATATGTGTATTCATTTTAGATATTGACCCAAAAGCCCCGACGCATATAATTTTTATACCGAAACAGCATATTGGTTCCGCTAATGAGCTTGATGATTAACGCTGAAATTATCGGCAAGATTTTTACTGCAATCCAAAAGTTGCAAAGGAAAAGGGCTTTGATAAAGCAGGGTATAGAATAGTCAATAACTGCGGCGAAGATGGAGGACAAACGGTTGGGCATTTGCATTTTTCATGTTTTAGCAGGCCGTTCTCTCACAGTGGCCTGGTTAAAAAAAAAAGGGTATCTTTTTGATACCCTTTTTTGTTTAATAAAATATTTTTAGAGGAAGTGATAAATTTGAAAACCAATAATTCTATTGTATAATGTTAAAGAAGAAAAAATATAACAGAATGAAAACCTGTATTGGGACTAATGGGTATAAAGGTTAAGTTAGTTGATAACGGTTCTCTTGGAGACAAAGTTGAATATATTGCCTGGCCTGAGGAATATGCAAATGAGAAAGAGCCGGCAGTTCTATATTCAAATGATATTGATTTTTTGAGTTTATGTTATTATGCGGTTTAAGTAAAAGCGATCTTGATAAGGTGTTGAATTTTATGAAGAAAAATAAAATAAGTATATCTGCTAAGGCTATGCTTTACAGATACAAAACCGCCGCTGGAGTTTTATAAAGTTGATTCATGAGATAGATGCTGAAAGAAAGGCTATCTCCGGCAAGAATATATAAAAGATATTTTTTAAAAGAAGTATTCTGCCGAAAGTTTGCAGAAAAAGTGTAAAAAAAGTTATTGACATTTACCCATAACCTGCTATAATATTACAAAAGTGTTACAAAAAGGTTTTCTGAATGATTTCTGAAGATTGATATTGTATTTATTAACTGTTAATATTTAAGGTTAGTCAGGTTAGGGAGTGTCGGTAATGAATTCAGCTGTTGTAAGAAGTTTTGTTAATAAGAGCGTTGGTAATATTGAAGAAGTAAAGCGTGAATCCAATGATTTAAGAAATGGAACAATGAGCAGAATTTGATAAGATGAAAAGGGATATTGCTTTGATTATTTCAGAATACGACTGTGATGAAGTTCAAGAAATCCAAAGCACCTGTGCAAACAATTCTAAATCTAAGGGATTTTACTTCTTTAAGTGAAAGCGTAAGATTAAAAAAAGCTGAAAAATACTAAGACTTTTAACTTGATGATTAGCTATTGTTGATTAAAAAAGACCACCCTGTGATAACGAACAATAAGTTCGCCGCAGGATGGTCTTTATTTTAGTAATAATCTATTTAGTCGTCTTTTTTGCTGTAGTCTTTGAAGTTGTTTTTGCTGCAGCCGGTTTTGCGGCAGATATAGTTGCTTTTTTAGCAGCCGGTTCAGTAGATGCAGCCTTTTTAGCAGTTGTTTTCTTTAGCAGCGGCTTTTTTTTAACTGCAGGCTTTTTTAGCACATGAAGATATAGCTGAAAGAGCGTCAGCATTTCCTGTAACAGTAACAGTTCCTTTTTTTCAATAGCTGTAGCAGCATTGAGTCTGCCGGTTAAAATCTTTGTAAGGTCGCCATACATTATTCTATTGCAGCGTCGCAGTCTTTATAGTCGTAGCCTTGAACGTCAATCTGACCGTTTTTTTGTAGAAATGTACATTGTTCCCTCGCAGTCCTTATTAGTAAAATGAATCTGAATAGCAACGCTGTCCATATCATTTACATTTGCGTCTTTCATAATGCCTTGAACCTTTTCTTCAACTGCCTGGTCAAAAAAGTCATTTAAAATCACCTATCCTTTGAATATAAATCTTTTTCTATAAAGAGTATACCCTAACGAATTTCTTCTGTCAATGTTTGGAAAGCAATTTTTTACATTTTTACACTAATGAATAGGCTAACTTTTGTTTTATTTCGGTAATTTTTATCATAGAATTTACATAAAAAGGCTTATTATGGCGAATCCGTATTTTTACTAAAAAGACACAGCAGAATACCTACGACGCATGGAATCACTATTGATAAAGCAACGGTTTTTAAACTTTGGTTTCACTATATATTGTGAGCAGTGTTGTTATACATGGTGAATGATATAATGTAAGAAGCATCATATTAATTGCGGTAACAATTGTCCAGCCGTTTGCGGTAAGAATATTTTTTAAGGTTTCCATATCGCTTATTTCTGTCATTGAACCTGTCGCTAAATATCCCATAACAAGTATGGGCAGAGTTATTTCGTTTGCAGGCAGAGATAGTATAAAGGCCAATATTATGAAGCCGTCAACTCCTAAAAATCTTCCGAATGGGTCAGGGCGTTTGAAGCGTAGCTGAGTAATGTTATGCCGTCAATTTGTATATTTGCCATAAGCCAGACCAGTGCGCCTGTCGGAGCTGATACCAATAAAGCTCTGCCGACAATTTTGGCAGTTCGGTTTACAAAGCGAGATTATCAGCGTCTTTGCAATTTCCGGTTTGCGGTATTCTGGAAGTTCCAGTGCAAAAATTTCATTGTCATTTTTGTATATTGTTTTTGTACGACCATATGAAACGCACCAGGTAACAACAACCGAAAGACAAATAAGAAACAAAACGCATAGCATAGGTATTACTCCGGATACCTGAACGGCCATGGAGCCGCCGATAAAAATGGTTGACATTGCAATCAACAGAGCGAAGCGACCATTGCATGGCATAAGACTGTTTGTTAGTATTGCCACAGTTCTCTGAGTTTCGTTTGGCATTATACGAGCGCCTACAACTCCGAACACAGTTGCATCCAAGCCCCATGCATTGTAAGGCATTGTTTCCCGCTCATGTTAGTTCGTGCATAGCATTTGTCAAGATTAAAAGCAATACGCGGCAGAAACCGAAATCTTCCAGCAATGTAAAAAGAGGAAAGAAAATTGCCATCGGAGGCAGCATAACCGCGATTATCCAAGTTACAGTTTCGTATACACCGTCACACAAAAATTCCAATCAGGAATTGGGGAAGTGTAAATAAACAAAAAGCCCTCAACATATGGTTTTTAAAAACCCAAATAGTTTTTGCTAAAAGGTCCGATGGATAATTTGCTCCGCATATTGTTAGCCATAAAATGAATCCAAGACACAGAATCATTATTGGTATACCGTATCTTTTTGAGGTCAGAATTTTATCGAATTTATATTCAAAGTTTTTTTTTTTCATTTTGGTCTTTTGTATATTTAACACACTCATTCATAATCTTTTTTTTGCTGTTTGCATACGTCCGAGATTGAAGAAGAACAGTCATTTTTGAAGTTAACGGCGTCTCCGTCTAACCCGGATTTTATTTTAATATTTTTTGGATTCAGCATAAAATCATCTATTAATGTTTTTAGTGAATTGATGTCAGATTTTTTCTTAGCAGATATCCCGATAACGGAATTCCAAGTGTTTTCTGAAGTTTTTCAAAAATTTATTTCTATACCCTTTTTTTTCGCAATATCACAAAGATTTACACAAAATATAGCGTTGTTTCCGCACTTTTCTAAAATAATCCAGAAAGCAAGCCCGATACTTCTTTCAAGACTGGTTCCGTCTCCGATTATAATAGTGGTTGAGCGGCAGACTGATTCCTGTGAATCTTTTTGAGCCCAGCATAATTTCTGTTCCTGTAACTTCTTCTTCTGAAAAACAGGAGTTGACAGCATGTGTTCCGGGCAGGTCTATTATTTTTGTGTTCGATATTGTTATATGTATATTTTCCGAATGCGGCGCTTCTACTGTTTTCCCGGGGACCAATTGCCTGTGTGTGCTGTTTTTAGTCCGGTCAAAGCGTTAAAAACTGTGCTTTTTCCTACGTTAGAATTGCCTAGAAGGTAAAGAGTAAGCTTAGCCGCATTTTTTTCTCCGTTTCCGGATTTAAACCATTTCAGTTTCATATAAATCTCCTGTCACAAATATTTTTTTTGCCTCCCTCTCACGAAGAGCAATGCGAATACTTTGCCAATGATATATGCAATCGGATCTCCCAGCGGGGGGACTTAAAAAACCGGAGTTATTTTTTCACCGGGCATAAAAGCCTAAATTGATTAGATGGTTTTTTATGTTCTTTTATTTCAGAATCAATTTTTACTATTATAGCTGTCTCGCCCGGAACCAGTTTATTTAGTGGAAAAATTTGATATTCACTATTTTCACTCATATTATCACCCTTTTCTACAATCATACTATGCGTGCTAATTTCTTTTGTCACATATTTATTTTGAAAAAGTACTTGAAATAAGGGCAAAAGTTTGGTAAAAATAAGTTACATTGTTATTTTTGTAGTCAAATGAGGGTGATTGGTTTGGAAATTGATATAGCGAATAATATTAAAACAGTAGAATTGCTTTTTAAAGTAGAGCTTCTTCAAAAAAGTAACAGATTTATTTGGTGATATTTCAGCGGAGACAGATTGTGAAACTCTTACAAATCTCACCGAGGATACTGCATGCCTTTTAAACGTCGCATATGTATTGGCGTTTAGATTGGGTGTTGATTTTGATGATATAAATGACGTTATGAAGCAGAAACTAAAAATCTGAGATTGATAGTGAACATTTTATTGAGAGACGTTATGGAGATTTGTCTAAACTTCTTAAGTCTCTTTGATATATTTGTTTTATACAATCTTTAATTACAAGAAGGTCTGAATATGAAAAAGTTACCGCAAGAGCGGTTTGTGAGGGGCAATAGTTGCTGCGCTCACTGTTTTATTGATGTTTATGGGGATTTATGTTCCTGTTTTCAGAACGCTGGCAATGTTTGTCTGCGGTATACCTCGCATATTTGATGATACGGCAAGGCGTATATATATCTGCGCTTCATTTATTGCGTCATTGCTGCTTATTTTATTGTGACCGGTGATATAATTTTCAGGTCCGTTATCAGGACTGATTACTTTTGCTTCGGGATTAGTAATCGGTTATTGTATGTCGCATAACTGCAGATACTATGTGACGCTGGCGTCCGGCATAGCTGCTGTTTTATTTGGTCTTGTCTTAGATGTCATGATTCTTAACGTTATGGCAGGCGGAGAAAACGGAATTGCCGGAATGCTTGACGAGACGATTAATTCCGTTCAGGGCGCTATGAACACGTATATTTCATCTGTTGAAAATTCTGCAGATATGGGAAATATAGTCAGCGAGGCGTTAAAAACAAACATAAAGAAATAATATTAACTTATTTCCCGACAATACTTGTGGTTGCGGCTTCAGTAATGGGTTATATTATAACTTCTCTTTGTATTTTTTTTTTTTTATGAAAAGATTTAGAGTGAAGAATTACGAGTATGTTAGGTTCTATATGATAAAAGTTCCTAAGAGTTTGAGCGTAGTGACTGTTCTTTTAATGATTGTGTCATTTATGTCAAATGACAGTTCGATATATACATTAGCTCTAAAAAAACGTTGTTGCGGTTTTATCATTTGTCCTTGTTATTGACGGTTTATCGCTGGTGGATTTTTTTCTTTGCGGAAAAAGTTCAGAAGCGGTTATTCAAGGTTTGGGATATATTTGCTGATTCTTATTTTGGGATATTTCTTTTTATCTCAATAATTTTCTATATTTTAATGTTTGCGGGTATGCTTGATGCAAACATAGATATTAGAATGTTGAAAAAGGCTGGTGATGACAGTGAAAGTTAATAAGTCAAAAAGATTATACTATTTCTGAAATCAGATCCGGTTTTTTAACACTGTTGTCAGCTGTATTGTTGTTTTTTCCTCTTTGGTTTATTTACTATATTATTCAATAATAAACCTGGAAATGATATGTCAGCCTTTGGATTTGTGGAAATTTTATTTTCCATTGCGCTGCTTGTGTATGGAGTCGTAACTTTAAAATCCAGGAAGAAAACGGTTTTATCATTATATGCAGAGTTACTTTTTGTGTTGACGCAGTCACACAGACAGCGGTCAAAACATTTGTTCATCCTATGGTAGTTATAAACTCAGAGGGAGAAATAAAATGGAGTAATGATAATTTTCTTGATATGATTGGCAGAGAGTCGCATTATGGAGAGTATATTCAGGATTTATTCAATAATCTTTCCATAAACAGATATCTTGAGAGTCAGGTAAATGTAGTAGATGAATTTGAATTTAATGGAAGAACATATTTAATAAATGGCAGAGCTGTCCATTCAGACTTGATTTCCGATACATTGGCAGGCTTATATTTTGTGGATATTACAGATTTTATGGAATTAAAGCAGGATTTTGACGATAAGCAGTGCGTTCAGTGTCTTGTTGTTATAGATAATAATTATGACGAGGTTCTTAAAGAGACTCCGAATTCAAATCATGGAGCTTTTGCTTTGGAGAGATTGAGAGGTGTGTTAACGCATGGGTTTCAAATGCCAATGGTGTATCCAGGAGATATGAAAGAGAAAAGTTCCCTAGTCTTTTTTCATAATAAGGAATATAATGATATTATAGAAAAAAGAAAAGTATAATGTATTAAACGACGTTAGAAATATAAATCTTGAGAATAAAAATTCCGGTGACTCTCAGTATTGGAACAGGCAGAGGCCGGAGAAACTTTTAGATGAAAAAACAATAAGATGGCTAATCTTTGCTTTTGGAGATGGCTCTCGGCAGAGGCGGAGACCAGGTAGTTGTAAAATCACCAATCGCCTATAAGTTTTACGGAGCCAAAAAGCCGGGAGGTTGAAAAAGCACTAAGGTTAAAGCGAGGGTTATGGCAACATGCTTTTGCGAAGCCATCGACCAGTGTTCGCGCGTTATGATAATGGGTCACAAAAAATGGTGATATGGACTGTTTAGGCGCTTCTATTGACTTATCAGGCGATAAAAAGCCGCGGCGTAGACACCTATATTGTTATGAGAAAAACAATACTAACGCAAAATTGCTTTTGAATAATTTTACTAATGATCCTAAATATATGAATAATATTATAACAGGTGATAAAGCGCTGACCTTAATGGATAAGCAAACACTTGTAATTGTAGTTGATACGCAACAGGCGCAGCATGGTTGAATTTTGAAGAGGTTTTGTCAGCCTCAAAGTCAATAGTTCTATTGACCATCATCGCCGTTCTGAAGATTTTATTGACAATGCTGTGCTCAATATTATCATGAGCCGTATGCGTCTTCAGCATGTGAAATGGTAACAGAAATTCTACAGCATATTCAGGATAATCCTAAAATTGGTTTAAAGGAAGCTGGAGGCAGCAATACGTACCGGAAACGAAGCATAACA
>VOFK01002425.1_pt1 | contig 16459 bp, 23 predicted proteins | sample 5384121 | NCBI WGS metagenome assembly VOFK01 (sample SAMN12384730, study PRJNA508395) | human gut metagenome | isolation source: healthy gut J | host: Homo sapiens
TCAATTGTGCTTCGGCGTTCAGTTACGTATTGCTCTCTGCCTTATCTTCTTTCCGGTGCGGGCTTTCCGAGCGGGAGGAGGGCGGCGGAAGTGATGCTAAGTCTGAAACTCGCGCGAGGATGCACAGAGCTATACCGCCGAGCGATAATCGCGGCACGGCGGCAGGCGCAGCGCGCCGCGAAGCTGCGCGACGGTATGGAGACTCACGGACGAAGGATAAAGAAGCGCCGTCGGGCGTGCGATAAGGCGGGGCGGGCTTTCGGCATACGTCCGGAGTGGGGAATACTCACCGGCGTTCGCCCGCAAAGCTCGCAGAACGGCGCGGAAAGTGCGCGCGCTAAGGGCTTTGACGGTGGGCGGAGCGGATCACCAGAGACTATCTCGCCGCGCCGGAAAAGGCGCATCTGCTGACCGAGGTCGCACGGATAATTCCCGCTGCGGCAGGGATCGGCAGCGACGGCTGCTCGGTGTACTCCATTCCGTTCTGCCCGACGCGCTGCGCCTACTGCTCATTTGCGGCAGGTCATCGTATTCAACCTGCGTTCGTTTTCTTGCTCATTCCCGATTATCTCGAGCGAGCTGTGCAGTGATATACGCGCGCGCTGGCAGACCGCTGCCGAGGACGGCAGACGGTCGTGGCGATAGGCGGCGGAACGCCGACGACGCCCAGCGGCGGCGGCAGCCTGACCGTCTGCTCGGCTGCATAGGTGAGAATATCGATCTGTCTCGGCTGCGCGAGTTCACGCTCGAGGCGGGGACCCGACTGACACGATAACCGACGACAAGCTGCGTGCGGCAAAAGCGCGGGGTGTGACCCGCGTCAGCATAAATCCGCAGACGACAAATGATGAGAAAGCTGCGCAGCATCGGACGCCGCATACGGCGGAGGAGTTCTTCCGAGCATAGTCGAGTTGCGGCGCAGAGCTTCGACCGCATAAATACCGATCTTATAGCGGCTGCCCGGCGAGAGCGGGGGAGTTTTATCCGCAGCTTTGACGAGGTAAGCGCGCGCTCGCCGGAGAATATTACCGTTCATACCTTCTGCGTAAAGCGTGCGGCGGAGCTTGCCGAGCGGGGGGCTGCTACCTGCGTACGGGCGAGGATGCGGGACGGAGTTGCATATTCTCAGCGCCGCTGTGCCGAGCTCGGCTATGAGCCGTACTATATGTACAAGCAGAAAAAATGCCGTCGGCGGCTATGAGAACGTCGGGTTTTTCAAAGCCCGGAAAAGAGGGTATATACAACATTTTGATAATGGATGAGATACACAGCATTTTCGCGCTCGGCGCGGGCGCGGTGACCAAGCTCGTATCGCGCTCCGGCGGCGATGCAGCGGCTGTTCATGCCGAAATATCCGTATGAGTATCTTGCCGCTTCGCCGGAGGAGTCCGAACGGACGCTCGCCGAGGCGGCGGAGAGCTTCTACCGTGACCGTTTTGATGATATAGAATGAGTCTCGGACGGCGTTGATCGCGCGGAACGATGCCCGTACAGACCGATGTCTGTACGGCATGTGACATCGCGCGGTCCTTATAACGGCTGTATTTGTACGTGCGCGACAACGTTGAACGCGGAAATGCGAGCGATGCTTTCAGTGCTCAAAGCGGCTGCGGCACTCATACTGCCTTTACGAAACAGGAGGTGTCCTATGCAGGAACTGCATGAAAATATAATTTCGCTCTCGCCCGGCGAGTGCACTCCCCGCTCTGATAGAGCGCTGCGAGGATGAGTATCGGACAAGGCTCGACCGAAACCGCATCGCTGATATGCGAGAGGGGTTCGCGGCGGCAGCTCTCCGCAGCTGATAACGCTCTCGGGACCGAGCTGCTCCGGCAAGACCACGACGGTAGAGAAGCTGCGAACCGATCTTGCTGCCTGCGGACTGCGTGTTTTCCGTGTGTCGATAGACGACTTTTTTCTTACCTCCGAGGTATCGTCCGATGTTTCCGCTTATTCGGAGGCTAACGGCGAGCTCGACCTCGACAGTGAGGACGCGATGGATATCCCGGAGTTTGAGCGCTTTACCGGCGCTGTGCTGAGCAGGGAGTCGGCAGCGCTTCCGCAGTTTGACTTCAATCTTCAGCGCCGCAGCGGCTTTCGCCCGGTCGAATCGTCCGAGTTCGATGTTTTTATCTTTGAGGGGATACAGGCATCATACCCTGCGGTTCGCCGCGTGCTCTCTCCTGCCTCGCCGCTCTTCATCTTTACCGATGCGGCGAGCGGTGTTCGGATAGGAGATACCGAATTCTCCGCGCGGCGGCTGCGCCTTATGCGCCGTCTGCTCCGCGACCGTCTCTTCCGCTCGGCATCGGTCGAGTTCACGCTTCAGGTCTGGGCGGGCGTTGTTCGCAACGAGCAGAGCAGCATCTACCCCGCGCGCAGATATGCGGATGCGCTGATAGATTCCTCACTCGCATACGAGGTGTGTGTGCTCAAGGAGCCGCTTATCGAGCTGCTCGGTGCGGTAAGCACGGATTTTCCGCTCTATTCCGAGGTGCGCGGACTGCTCGACGATCTTTCTGCCGTTCCGTCGCTGTCCCCGTCCGCGGTTCCCGCAGATTCGATGCTGCGCGAGTTTATCGGCGATATGCAGTAACGGAGCGAATGTGCCGTGCTGATTCCGCGGCTCTGCCATGCCGACAGTGCCGAAGCATGTATGAAATACATTAGTCTGAAAGGAATATATTATGAAGTATTTGCTGAAAAATGCAAAGCTGCTCAGCGGTGAGACTGCCTGCGTTGTGACCGATGGGGCATACATAACCTACGTCGGAGCGCAGCCGTCTGAGGACAGCTATGACCGAGTCATCGACTGTACCGACCGACTTCTGATGCCGGGACTGTACAACTGTCACACGCACGCAGCCATGACGCTCTTTTCGCGGCTACGGCGAGGACATGCCGCTCGACCGCTGGCTGCATGAGAAAATATTTCCCGCAGAGGATCTGTTGACGAGCCGTGCGGTCTATAACGCATCTATGCTCGCGATAGCCGAGATGATAAGGGGCGGTACCGTCTCGTTCTCGGATATGTATTTCTTCTGCGACGATACGGCGCGAGCCGTTGCCGAGTCGGGCATCAAGGCGAATATCAGCCGTTCGATAACCTCCTTTGATCCGGATATCGACATGTCGCGCGACCGACGCTTCGACGAGGCAAAGGCGCTTTACTCCGAGTGGAATAACGCGGAGGACGGAAGAATAAAGATAGATATATCACTGCATGCCGAGTATACGAATGTTCCGCGTGCCTGTATCGAGGTCGGAAAATACGCAGCCGAGCACGGCGCAAATCTGCACATCCATCTCTCGGAGACCGAGACCGAGCACGAGCAGTGCAAGGAGCGTCACGGCGGGCTGACACCGGCAGCGTTCTTCGAACAGTGCGGCTGCTTTGAGGCACCGGTAACTGCGGCACACTGTGTGTGGGTAGAGGACGGCGATATTGAGCTGCTCGCGCGGCACGGTGCTACCGCAATATACAATCCTGTCTCGAATCTCAAACTCCGGCAGCGGCGTGATGCCGCTTGCAAAGCTGATCGACGGCGGCGTAAATGTAGCTCTCGGCACCGACGGTACGGCATCGAATAATGTTCTCGATATATTCAAGGAGATGCACGTCGGCGCGATAGTACAGAAGGGCTTTACGCGCGACCCCTCGCGCATCGGTGCGGGAGATATGCTCCGCGCGGCGACTGTGGCGGGAGCACATGCTCAGCAGCGCGGCGACTGCGGAGAAATAGCGGTCGGACGGCGGGCGGATATTATCCTGCTCGATCTCAGTGCGCTCAATAATATTCCGTACTACGATCTGCGCTATACTGCCGTTTACAGCGCCAACTCGTCGAATGTGACCATGACAATGGTCGATGGCAGGATACTCTACGAAGACGGCGAATTTACCACCGTTGATATAGAAAAAATTATTCACGATATGAGGGAAGAATGTGGCAACTACTTCAAAGACCAAAAAGATAAAGAATAATAGGAATCTGTTTTTCTCCGGTGTTGCCGTACTCACCTTTACCAATGTGCTGAACAAGGTGGTCGGTATGCTTTTCCGCATACCGATAAGCAACATTCTCGGCGACTCGGGCATGGCATATTTCAACGCCGCCTATCACATTTTCGTCTGGTTCTATATGATATCGACCGGCGGACTGCCGCTTGCAGTCTCCATACTCGTCTCCGAGGCGCGCTTCCGCGGAAACCGCGAGGAGATAAAAAAAGAATATACTCGCTGACTATGAAGATGTTCATCGTTATCGGCACGCTCGGCACCGCCGTAATGATGCTGCTCTCGCATCAGTTCGCCTTTCTTAACGGCGTTGCAGGCTCGTATCTTTCTATCATCGCGGTAGCACCGACACTGTTTCTTGTCTGTGTGGCGAGTGCGATGCGAGGGTATTTTCAAGGCTTTCAAGAGATGCGGCCTACCGCTGTCTCTCAGATAATGGAGACGCTCGGCAAGCTGCTGATGGGCATACTGCTCGCGCTCGGCGCGCGCGAAAGCTCGGCTACGGGCTTGAGGTGCAGGCTGCCTGCGCCATTGCCGGACTTACCATCGGAACCGCGTTCGGAATGCTGTTTCTGTTCATCTCAAAGCTGCGCTTCCACGAGGAGGAGTATGCTATCGAGGGGGCTGTCGGCGGCGGGAAAAATATCAGGCGGCAGGGGAGATTCTGCGCAGATTGCTCGTCATAGCCATTCCGATAACGGTCAGCTCTTCCATCATGAGTCTTACTACGATGGTCGACGATATGATAATCAACTGGCGGTTGATGAGCATCGGCTATGTCGAGGAGTACGCGAACGCTCTGTACGGAAACTATACCGGCTTTGCCGTTCCGTTTGCCAACCTCCCGCCCGCACTTATCTATCCCATATCCTATTCACTCATTCCGCTGCTCAAGGGCACTCTTACCCTTGGCGACAGCAAGCGCAGCGCGGAGATATGCCGCAGCTGTCTGCGCGTTACCGCGATAGTGGCGCTGCCGTGCACGCTCCGGTGTCAGCGTGCTCTCCGAGCCTCTGCTAAAAGCTGCTGTACAATGCGGAGAGCTCCGAGCTTTCCGCGCCCAAGCTGTCTGTGCTTGCAATATCCATATTCTTTATCTGCATGCTCTCGATATCGAATGCGATCCTTCAGGCATACGGCAGACAGAATAAAGCCGATCATTTCGCTCGTCAGCGGCTCGGTCGTAAAGATAATGCTCAGCTTTGTGCTTATCGGTATTCCGGCGATAAATATATACGGCGCGCCGATATCAACCGTTGTATGCTATATAATCTGCACCGTACTCAACGTATATTTCATGGCGAAATATACCGATGTCCGTCCGTCGGTCTTTGTTACGTTCGTGAAGCCGCTTATCGCATCGGCGGTCTGCGTCGGAGGAGCCTTCGGAATGATACGCCTGCTTTCCGGTTATCTGCCGAGCAAGGCGGTGACGCTTATCGCGATAGCTTTCGCGGCGATAATCTATGTGATAGTGCTGTTTACCATCCGCGGTGTAGAGCGCGACGATATCCTTATGCTGCCTAAGGGCGCAAAAATCTATGCAGGACTGCAGAAAGCAAGACTTGTAAAATAAACGGAGAACAAAATGTCAGCAATAGAAGAAAAGAAATACCTTACCGATAAATACGCTACCTCCGAGCGCATGACCGCAGCCGATCTGCGCATGATAACCGCGCTGCTCCGCTCGCCGGACGGCTGTCCGTGGGACCGCGAGCAGACGCACGAGAGCGTTCGCGAAAACTTCATCGAGGAAACGTATGAGGTCGTTGAGGCGATAGATAACCGTGACCCGGTGCTGCTCTGTGAGGAGCTGGGCGATGTGCTGCTTCAGGTAATGTTTCACGCACGGATGGAGGAGGAGCGCGGCAGCTTTACCTTCGACGATGTATGCAACGGCATCTGTCGCAAGCTGATACTGCGACACCCTCATGTTTTCGGAGATACCGAGGTCAGCGGTACCGCGCAGGTGCTCGACAACTGGGATGCGATAAAGCAGCGCTCCAAGAGTCAGACCACCGCGACCGAGACGCTCGAGAGCGTCGCTCGCTCTCTTCCCGCGCTTATGCGTGCGGAAAAGCTGCTCGGACGTGCCAAAAAGGCGGGCTATCTTGATGCTGCCGTGCCCGACGACGGGGATTCCTCGCTCGGCGCGCGTCTCATGCGCCTTGTGCTCGAGGCTCGCGAGAGCGGAACGGATGCCGAGCGCGAGCTGTACGAGGAGTGTGACCGTATGACCGAGCGCGTGCGTGCGGCGGAGCAGTCGGCAGAGTGAACGTCGGATCGGTACTGTACGGCAGAGTATCTCATACGGTGTAGTAAATACGATGTCAGCGCAGCGGCATGCATGCGCTTTTCAGGTACTGCGGACAGCATAGCAAACAATAACGAGGTTCCCATGGATTCCTTGAAGAGATAGGAGAATGAATATGAGAATTGATAAATTCTTGAAGGTCTCACGTATAATAAAACGCAGAACGGTGGCTAACGAGGCATGCGATGCGTCGCGCATCACCGTTAACGGCAGACCGGTCAAGGCGTCGTATGATGTCAAGGTCGGTGATGTAATTACCGTTTCATTCGGACAGCGCGAGCTGACCGTGCGGGTGACAAATGTACTGGAGCATGCGCTCAAGGCTGATGCCTCATGCATGTACGAGGTCGTTGAACAGAATTCACACCACGACTGAGCTGCCGCGGTCTCCCGTAATGCCGCACACGGAAATGCCGTATGCGGGATAGTGCTTCCGCGCGGCGGGGCTTTGCGTGTCGGGGCTTTCGGACTCTTTGAATATTATATGCTTACGACGGCGGAGACGTAGCTTCGCCGTCATTTTCTTTCATTATTATATATAGTGCATGAGGATGTCTGTCGAACGGTCTTATTTCGGCATAAAAAAGTGCCGCTTGTGCAGCCAAAGCTCTTAATGTCATCGCACAGATTACCGAGCGGTAATATTGCGAAATACCGCCGCATATAATATACTCGGGAACGGGGCTGATAAAAAAAGCGCCGTATTATCGGGAGGTTTTCGGGATGGAAGCAAGAGCGGAGAAGAGCAGGGCGGGCAGGCATTCGATATCGCTTGTCGGCAGAGAGCGTATGACGGTGTGCGGCGCGCGTGATGTACAGTCGTTTGACGAGAGCGGGATAGTTTTGCTTACCGATATGGGGGTACTCAGCATAGAGGGGGAGGGACTGCGGATAGTCTCATTTTCTTCGCCGCCTACCGCGCCTGCCGACGGGAGGATAAAGCTCGTCTATGACGGCAGTGCCGGTGCGGGCGAGCTCGGCGACGGGGTTATCGAGATAGTCGGGCGGGTGGACGCTCTTGCCTATATTTCCGAGGACGGCGAGGAGGACGGCGGCTTCTTCCGCTTTCTGCGCAGGGAGGCGGCAATGACCGTTCAGATGGAGCATGTTTCGCAGCTCGTTCTTGCCTCGAGCGCGCTTTACGGCGCGGCGGTCGGCGCCTCGCTCGGCGCGGTCTACGATTTATTTCGTGCGCTGCGCATTGCGGCGGGACTGACTCTGCGCCGCTGCTTTGCCTATCGTGGCAGAACGCTGCCGACATGGGGGCGTCGCCTTTCTGCGGCGCTTTTATTTATTTCGGATGTGCTGTTCTCGCTCATTGCCTCCGCTGCGCTGAGTGTGACGGTGTTCCATCTGCTGTCGGGACATATCAGGTGGTTTATTCTGCTCGGCACCGGGCTTGGTTTTCTCCTCTACCGCAGAACGGTCGGCAGACTTACCGCCCGTATCATGCCTCGGATCATTCGCGCGGTCGGACGGTTCGTTCTTGCCGCTGCGCGTCTGACTCTTCTGCCGCTGCTGCGTTTGCTGCGTCTGCTCTTCCGCCTGCTGTCCTGTCCTCCTGCGGCACTTCTGCGCCGCCTCGATTCGCGCCGCGAGCGCAGGTTTGCCATGCGTGCCGCGCGCTCCGCTCTCGGTGCTGCGCAGTATTCGGAGCGGACGGGAAGCGCCGGAGAAAGCGGTCGGGAACGGCAGCGCTCTTAATAGCTTATTTATTTCGGATAACGGACATCTCATCCCCGGCGGCTGTATGCTTCCGGGGATGCTTCGCCTTCTGCCGAGCGCTACACAGTCGGCAATGCACTGCTTTTTCATTATTTCACGACGCGATACATCGGCAGAGGTGCGCATTTTCAAAAAAATATCGCTATGCGGTAGATTTATGCCGCAAAATGTGATACAATGGTAACAAGAGGTGATACGCATGGCAGGCAGAAACAGATATATAATGCCCGAGAAGCGGATGAATGTTTTCATAAAGGCGGCGATAGTAGTATTCGTATGCTTCTGCGTGGCGTCGATTATCGGACAGCAGTATGAATACAACGAGCTTTGCAACGAGCAGGACAAGCTCGAGTCTCAGATAGAGGAGCGCGAGTACGATATCGAGGAGATGAGCGAGCTGCTCGACCACGAGGTCGACGATGAATATGTAAAGCAGATAGCTCGCAAGAGCCCTCGGGTATCACATGCCCGACGAGGTTATTTATTACAACGATCTTAAAAAGTGACTATCATAAACGTTTTAACAATTGACAACACAGCCGCACGGGGAAAGCTCGCGCGGCTTTTTACGGTGAGGCTATGAAGGATACGGAAACAAGGCGGCAATATAAAAACGAAGGCGGGGCGGCAGACCGCGCGGATATTTCGCGCAGCGGCGCTAATCCGGACGACAGCTCCCGCAGCAATGCGCACGCAGCTCGCGGCGGCAGAGACGGCAAACGCACCGTCAGCCGCGGCGCGATGATAGCCGTTGTGTCGGTGCTCGGCGCGCTGACGCTGCTGCTCGGTGCGCTGCTTGTGCTTGCGCTGCGCCGCGACGAGCCGCAGCAGACGGAGGTTCCCGAAACGACCGAGGATACGGCTGCGCGCGAGCGCGAAAGTGCGCTCGAATCCGAACGCGACGCTCTGCGTGCCGAGCTTGACGGCATACAGCTGACGAAGGATGAGCAGCTGCTTCTTGAGCGGATAAAGGAAAAGGATGTTCGCATAGAGGAGCTGCAATCGACGGTCGATCTGCTCGCAGAGCTTTTTACGCCGGAGCTGCGGCGGCAGGCAGAGCTTTTCTCCGAGCTCGGCAGTCTGATGGAGGAGCGTCCGTATCTTATCAGCGCAGACGACGGCAGCAGCTTTCGCCCGCGCATAGGCATCTGCTATCTCGACCTTGAGACCGGATATACCGTCTCATGCGGCGGAGATACCGTTTTCGACTCGGCGAGCGTGATAAAAGCGCCGTTTATACTTTCGGTGCTGCTCGATGCCGAGGGCGGCGGGGATCGTTACGACCTTGCGGGCAAGACCCTTGAATATAATCGTGACGAATACTACCGAGAGGGCACCGGACGGATAGTCGACAGCCCCGACGGTACGGTTTATACATATGAGGAGCTTGTCCGGTACGTGCTCTCGTACAGCGATAATGTGGCATTTAATACCCTTATGCGCGCCTACGGCTACGGCTCTTTGCATCGTATGATAGATAAGCAGGGCTGGGGAGTCGATGAAGTCAAGTGCGAGTCGAATGAGCGCACGCGACGGCTGCCGCGTAATGGAGCAGATATATAAGTACACGGAGGGCGGGCATAAAGTATTCCGCTCTGATGAAGGATGCGCTCATAGACAGCGATCAGCCGAAGCTCATCGCGCGTGTCGCGGGAGACCGAAAGGCGGCGCATAAATACGGCTGGGATTACGGCGCATACCACGATATCGGTATAGTCTACGACGAGCACCCTTATGCCGTCGCAATATTTTCGGAATACGACAGCGCGACCGCCGCGCAGGTCGAGTATCTCGACAGCCTGCTCGAATGCGTCGACCGCATACACGCCGAATACCGCGCATCGCTCGAAGGATAATTCGGTACCCCGCATCCCGCAAATATCACGGCATTTCCCGCATCGCGGACACATCGCGTTCACCGCGAAATATTCGCCGAAAAGGATGTCTGTTATGAAGGAAAACGGCAGATTAAAGCAGAATCTCAGAACAACGTTTTCGACCTCAAAATACATGCTCGGATACGTATGGCGCTCGCGCAGCGGCAAAGGGCTACATACTGATGAAGAGCTTTTTTGTCGGTGCTCGGCGCCGTACTTCCGCTCGGACTCGTGCTTCTGCCCGGGCTTATCATAAACGAGCTGACGGGCGCGCAGCGGGTCGATGTTCTTTTTGTGGTATATCGCCGCGACAGCGGGGGATACCGCTGCTGCAGAGCGCGGTCACGTCGTCGCTGAATGTGTATTTAAACAGTTTGCGATACAGGTTCATGGTGCAGGTCAACGCGGATTTTATCGGTCATTGCGCGGACATGGATTACGAGACGATGGAGAACCCCGAGATAGGAATGCTCAAGGATCGCGCGGCGGATACGACCTTCAGGAGCCTTGATGTGTTTGAGGGTCTGAGCGGTCTTGTCACGGCGCTTGTCAGTCTTATCATGTGCATCTCGACGATAACGGTGCTGAATCCGTGGATACTGATCCCCGTCGCGGCAGCCGTCGTGCTCAATTATATAAACGGCAAACGACTGAACCGAAAGACCTTTTGAGATGAACCGCAATATACAGCGCTACAACCGCTACGGATGGCCGGTGATGAGCTATTTTTCCGATATGAAGTATGCAAAGGAGATGCGCATATACGGTCTGAAGGATTTTTTCATCAACCTGTACGTCGGAAAGCGGCTCGAAGCAAATAAGTACGGCGAAAAAAGCAGCATTTATATCCGCAACAGCAGCTTTTTCGGCGCGCTGATATCCTTTGCACAGACCGCGCTGCTGAATCTCTATTTCGTTTTCAAAGGTCATTGCGGGCGCGCTGTCGGTCGGCAGTATGACGATATATATGGGACTGATAATGCAGTTCTCGGGCTCGCTGTCTAACATCACACAGCAGTATCTCAACCTGTCTATGCTGAGGCTCAGCGTGCAGGAGCTTATAAAATTCATAGAGATACCGCTGAGCAATCACGTCAGAGGAAGCCTCACGCCTACCTTCGGGGTAGATTCGGTTATCGAATTCAAAAACGTATCGTTCAGATATCCCGGCAGCGACAGATTCGTTATCAAGGGGCTGAGCCTTACAATCCGCGGCGACGAAAAGCTGTGCATCGTGGGCGCAAACGGCTCGGGAAAATCGACCTTTGTAAAGCTGCTGACGAGGCTGTACGTCCCGACGGAGGGCGAGATACTGCTGAACGGCATCAATATAAACGAGTACGATTATCGGGAGTATTGCAGGCTTTTTGCGCCCGTGTTTCAGGATTTTGCGCTGTATAATATCACGCTGGGCGAAAATATCGTGATGGCGGAGAGCTACGACGAAGAACGGCTGCGGTCGGCGGCGCGTCAGAGCGGCTTGTCCGAGATGGCGGAGCATAATAAGAACGGCTACGATACCGTTATCTATAAGTGGTTTGACGAGGAGGGGATAGAGCCGTCGGGCGGCGAGGGGCAGCGCATTGCCATGGCGCGCGCACTCTATCGCGGCGGCAGCGTCTATATCCTTGATGAACCGACGGCGGCGCTCGATCCTAATGCGGAATATGAGATGTATACGCAATTCAATAATATGATCACCGATAAATGCGCAATTCTTATAACCCATCGGCTCTCTGCCGTTCAGCTCGCGGATAGAGTGGCTGTGTTCGACGACGGGCACGTAGCCGAATACGGAACGCATGCCGAGCTCTATGCAAAGGGCGGCATTTATACCGAAATGTTCGATAGGCAGGCGCAGTTCTACCGCGATGTTCCGCCCGAACCGTGCGGGGAGGTCTGACGGCGGGAACGGCGGAGAATATCAAAGCAGTTTGATCGGCATTTTGGAGGTTTACCGATATGAAGATAATTTTTTCAGGATTCAGCGATAACATAGGCGATGTAGCCTATGTGCTCAGGCAGTTCAGGCATGCAAAATACGGGGGCAGATATATTATTTTGCGTATATTTGCGGCGGTATTCGAATCGTTGTTTCCGATAATCTTTATGATTATGCCCGGCTTGATTATCAACGAGCTGTCGGGCGAGCGGAGGGTATCGGTTTTGACGGTATACGTGTCGATACTGTGTTTTTCTCCGCTGCTCAATCATTTAAAGGATATGACGATAGGGTCGTATACCGACAGGATAAGCGGGCGCTTGAAGCGGCTGTTTGAGATAAGGCTGCATGAATATGTCTCGGATATGGAGTACTCCTCGTATGAGAGCCCGGAGATAGCGGTGCAGCTCAGCCGAATACTCAACTACGCTCCGAATGCACCCATTGATATGGTGAACTATCTGCTCGGAATGCTGAGAGCCGTGATAGGGGTAGTCTCCGTAATTTCCGTTATAGCGATATTGAGCCCGTTTGTAGTGATTTTGCTGGTTCTTATCGTGATAATCAATGCCGTCGCTAACAAGAAAATAGGGGTAATAGTTCATGACAGAAATCGGGCACATGACGATAAAAACCGATTTCTGTGGAGTGAATTTGACAATCTGTCGAATCCTCAAAACAGCAAGGAACTGCGGCTGTTCGGGCTTAAGGATTATTTCATCGGCAGATATTCCGCGATATTGACCGAGCTTGATGATTGTCTGCACGAGAATAATGTCTACATAAAACGGCTGCGCAGCATCACGGTCATTACGGGCGTGCTTCAACAGCTGTTTCTGTACGCATTCTCCGTTGTTCGTGTAATAGGCGGCGACCTGACGATAGGCTCAATGACGATATTTATGTCGGCGGGCAATCAGCTTGCGGGGTCGCTCAATGCAATTACCTCCTCATATCTCGCGATAGCCGATTATTGCCTGAATATCAAAGAGATAAAAGCCTTTATGAAAATGCCGAATATGAAGGATAACAGCGGAGCGCAGAAGCCTGAACTCCGACCTGATTCGGTCATTGAATTCGCAGGTGTTTCATTCAGGTATCCCGGGAGCGATGTCTATGCGATACGGGATCTGAATCTGAAGATACCGCTCGGACAAAAGCTCTGCATCGTCGGCAAAAACGGCTCGGGCAAAAGCACGTTTATCAAGCTGCTTACGATGCTGTATTTTCCGACCGAGGGCGAGATACTGCTTGACGGTGTTAATATCAGAAATTTTGACCGTTTTGATTATATGAAGCTGTTTGCGCCCGTTTTTCAGGACTATTCAAAATATCGGATGTCTCTTATCGACAACATTGCGCTCGAGAACGAGCCCGACGTTGACAGGGTGATGTCGGCTGTGGAGAAAAGCGAGCTGGCTTCGCTTATACCCAAGCTGAAAAACGGACCGGATACATATGTCGGCAAGCAGGTGTACGAGGACGGTTTTGAACCGTCGGGCGGCGAGGGGCAGAAGATAGCTATCGCCCGCGCGCTGTATCATGACCGCCCGATCTACCTGCTCGATGAGCCTACTGCAGCGCTTGACCCTGCGGCGGAGTACGAAATATACAATAGCTTTACGCATATTATCACAGATCGTACAGCGGTGTTTATCACACATAGGATGTCTGCCGTTCAGCTCGCCGACAAGGTCGCGGTGTTCGACGACGGGCACGTTGCCGAATACGGAACGCATGCCGAGCTGTATGCAAAGGGCGGAATATATACCGAGATGTTCGACAAGCAGGCGAGTTTTTACCGTGACAAGCCGTCGGAGAGTGACGGAGATGAAAGAATACGAGTAGTATTTGTGCTTTGCGGAATATTGGCGACGTGTACAGTAATTGATGCTTATGGTCGTTAAAGGTGGGATTGACAATGATGAAAATACTTCCGTTTAAAATGGGCCCTCAGGTAAGAACATATCTGAATCATGCCTATGCTTTCGGAATGGTTGAGGGAGTCCTTGGCAGTGATATAATTCCGCGGCTTTCGTGTGAGACGTATATAAATTGTATTTATAGTCGGGATGATGCCAACAAGTTTTATATTTATACCTACAATGATGATGGGGTGGTTTGAAAAAACGGGTATAGTTTCGCGGGATGTGCACGTATGCGACGATCCGAATTTAAAATGTGTATCTGAGGCATTGCAGATCGCAATCAGAAGAATAATCGGCGGTGAGTATGTTTTATGCTGTCCGAACGAAGGACGGCTGCGTATACATAACATGGGAAGGCCCCTATGATTATGATCATGAGTGTCTTTTGTGGGGCGTAGATGTTGAAGAAAAGACTTTTCAGTCGTCAGGGTATGTGCGCGGAAAAATATATGCAGTATGAGATTGATTTCGATGAGCTTACGAATGCACTTGTCAATGTTTGCGGCGGCTATGTGGATATGATATTTTTATAGAGTGGATGCCGACTTTGTGTTTGGACCTCCGAATAGACAAAATGTGGTGTTCCTGCTTGGCGAATATCTAATGTCGAAGTGCTCGGAGCTTAGTGAAAGGACGGATATAAAAAAAGAATATATCGACGCGGGCAAGCTGAAATTCGGTATGGATGCGTGGGATGAGTTTGCAAATTACATTGAAGAAGTCCAAAATACAGATATGAGATATGTCAGGAGTTTTCTTGACCATAAGTATTTGATGTATCAAAGGGTGAAATATTTATCTGAGAATAACTATTTTCAAGATGCAGATGCCTATATGACGAATGCGGAAAACATTTATAAGCAGGCGGTAAACATATTTTATAAGGTAATAAAATATGCATGTTCCCCGGCTGATATTGATAGTATGCAGAGAGAAACCGCCGAGAAGATAAGAAAAATTAATGGAGCTGAAAGAGAATATCTGTCTTGTCTGATATATGAACTTGAACGAAATTGCTGTGATAAGTCTTTTACATGATACATAATTTTTTATGCCGTCCCCGTCTGTGCCATGCGCACGGATGGGGGCTTTGCTATGAATGTATTTATTGTATTTCTCTTATGTTAAATAAATGTAAACAAAGCAGAAAAATGACTTGATTTTTAGAAAAGGTGTGAGTATAATAGTAAACAGTTATTAGCACTCGAACGGTTAGAGTGCTAACGACCTTGAGTTGCTTACTAATTTATTTTTAATATTCAGGAGGGTAATTATGAAACTGAAACCACTTTCCGACCGTGTTGTTATCAAGATGGTCGAGGCAGAAGAGACTACAAAGAGCGGCATTATTCTTGCCGGCGCGGCAAAGGAGAAGCCTCAGGTAGCTGGAGGTCATCGCAGTCGGACCCGGCGGTGTTGTTGACGGCAAGGAGATCGAGATGACCGTTTCCGTCGGTCAGAAGGTCATTACAAGCAAGTATTCCGGAACCGAGGTCAAGGTTGACGGTGAGGAGTACATGATCGTCAGAGTCGGCGACATTCTCGCGGTAGTTGAGTAATTCTTGCCGGGCTTATATAGTTATATAGGAGGAATATAGATATGGCTAAGGAACTTATGTACGGTATGGACGCAAGAAACGCACTGCTTCGCGGTGTTGATAAGCTTGCAGATACGGTTAAGATCACACTCGGACCGAAGGGCAGAAACGTCGTTCTCGAAAAGAAGTACGGCGCACCGATGATCATCAACGACGGTGTTACGATCGCCAAGGAGATCGAGCTTGACGACGCTATGGAGAACATGGGCGCACAGCTCATCAAGGAGGTCGCAACAAAGACCAACGATGCGGCAGGCGACGGTACTACCACCGCTACCGTTCTCGCTCAGGTGCTTATCCGCGAGGGTATGAAGAATGTTACCGCCGGTGCTAACCCGATGGTTCTCCGCCGCGGTATCTCCAAGGCGGTTGACAAGGCTGTCGAGGAGCTGCGCGCAATGAGCAAGAAGGTAAACGGCAGCGAGGACATCGCAAGAGTAGGTACCATCTCGGCAGACGACGAAGTTATCGGTCATCTCATCGCCGACGCTATGGAGAAGGTCTCCGCAGACGGCGTTATCACCGTTGAGGAGTCCAAGACCGCTGAGACCTACTCCGAGGTCGTTGAGGGTATGCAGTTCGACCCGCGGTTATCTCTCCCTACATGGTAACCGATACCGATAAGATGGAGGCTGTCATCGACGACGCGCTCGTTCTTATCACCGATAAGAAGATATCCAACATTCAGGAGATCCTGCCTCTGCTCGAGCAGATCGTTCAGGCGGGCAAGAAGCTGCTCATCATCGCAGAGGATGTCGAGGGCGAGGCTCTTACCACTCTCGTACTCAATAAGCTGCGCGGAACCTTTACCTGCGTTGCAGTTAAGGCGCCCGGCTTCGGCGACCGCCGCAAGGAGATGCTCCGCGATATCGCTATCCTGACAGGCGGTGAGGTCATCTCCGACGAGCTCGGACTTGAGCTTAAGGATACCACCATGCAGCAGCTCGGCAGGCAAGACAGGTCAAGATCAACAAGGAGAACACCATCATCGTCGGCGGCGCAGGCGACAGCGAGGCTATCAGAAGTCCCGTGTTGCTTTCGAATTAGCAATACAATG
>VOFK01003301.1_pt1 | contig 16442 bp, 34 predicted proteins | sample 5384121 | NCBI WGS metagenome assembly VOFK01 (sample SAMN12384730, study PRJNA508395) | human gut metagenome | isolation source: healthy gut J | host: Homo sapiens
TCAGGTGCTTCGTTTCAGTTACGTATTGCTATGGTATAGAAAATGGTTTCCGAACAACTCATAAGAACTGACGCTAATGTACCAAGATACGAATCGGTCCCATATGTTTTATATATATCAAGCAAAAAGACCGGTTGCCGCCGAAGATGAGAACATTTTCACGATAAAAAAGTGGAAGCAGTTCGCCCGGGAAATGAAGGATATTTACAACCGGTGCAAACATACCGGCGAGCCACTCCATAAAACCGGACTGCCGCAAAATTCCTACACCAATCATCAAACCAATTAACGTCGGCAGAATTTTATAGACCGTCAAAAAATCCATCTTTGGCTCCCTCAATAAACGAATCAAAAATATCCACTTTTTTGCACATGCCATAGCCGACAAGATAGAGAATCACGAATGGTATCATGCAATCTGAAATATAATAAAGGACTTCCATTTACCGCTCCCCCTTTTTCTTTGATACTTTTCTTGCTATTACAGAAAAATAACACCGGGCTGCCGTCGACACAATTGTAGCCACCAGCCCCATACCAAGAATGGAAGCAGGCGAGGCAGAACCATACTGGCTTCGATACGCTATAATATTAACCGGAATCAATTGCAGAGAAGAAATATTGATAATCAAAAAAGTACACATATCCGCACTGGCAATGTAGCTTCCATGATTTAATTTTTCAATTCTTCCATTGCCTTTAAGCCAACCGGCGTAGCCGCCCATCCAAGTCCAAGAACATTACTAATCATATTGGCATATATATTCATTTGCCTTATGCTCTTTTTGGCACGCCCGGAAATAAAAAAGGCAAGAACCGGTCGAAGTGCTTTTTGTAAGCGCATCGATAATTCCTGCCTTTTTGCGATATTCATAAGTCCTGTCCACATGGACATGATACCAAGCATTGTAATACATAAAGTCACTGCTTCTTTTGACGAATCCAGTGCTGCTGTTCCGATTTCTCCGATTTTGCCGGTTGCCGCCGCAAACCAAAATTCCAATGAGAATCATAAATCCCCCAAAGTTTATTGAGCATACGCACACGCCTTTTTCTTTTTATTGTATGCGGCAGGGAAAATAAACATTCCCACAAAAATCAAAAATCACTGTTAATGAGTGGTGTTCCAAACACAACTTTTGTAACATCTTCTTTTTCATCATAGGAAAATGCAGCCATCATATTTATGCGTCTGCCATTTACCTTTTTTGGAACTTTTCAAATCCGCTTGTATAGCCGTATGCGACATAGTAATCCGAACTGCTATCGGAATTGCTGTTCATTACTTCTCCTCCACCAAACTGACGAAAAAGTTTGTCCGCCATTGTTTGCTGCTCCGATGCATTCAGCCTGCCATTTACCACACCTTCCATTACCTGGTTGTTACTATTTATATTTCTTGTATCAGCAGCCGCCTCCTGAGTTGATGCTTTCATAATGTCACTTTTTGCAAATGCCTGTTCAAAAGCAGTCTGCGAAACATACCATCTGGTTAATACAGTCTGCAAAATCACAATAGCCCACAAAACAAACGCTGCAAAAGCCGCTGCAAAAATTTCTTCTTGCCCAAATAAAATCATCCTTTCCAAAGTCACCCACTTGTGACTTTCTTATAGATTTCCGATTTTTTGAAAAATATGCAAAAATTTCAGTTGTTTTTTTATCTGTTACAATGTTTTTTAATTGCAATAATCAAGCGGAATCTTTGCGCATCATGGGCGTTTTTCACTCATTGAGCTGCGTAACAGCAGGGGCATTGACTCGCTTGCCCGCAAGGAATTCCTCTTTTGTCAAAACTAATCATGATGTAATGAGAAAAAGAGACGGTTAATTCACCATGAGGAATGTTGAACACCGCCGGTGCGCAGAGGGCGTAGTCTGCCCTCACGCACCGCTGCGTGTGTTTCTCTCAGCGGAAGCGATTCCGAATGGGAAATTAACCATCTCTTTTTATTAACTATTACATCATAATTATTTATCACTCGTAGCGGCAAAAAATCACACTTGAATTCTGTCCGCCAAATCCAAACGAATTACTCATTGCCACACGAACCTCTTTTTCAATTGCCTTATGTGGAACATAATTCAAGGATGCACATTTTTCATCCAATTCATCCAGATTTAATGTTGGTGGAACGACGCCGGTGCGAATACACTGGATACATGTAATCGCCTCGGTAATACCGCCGGCACCCATCATATGTCCGGTTGCGCCCTTTGTCGAAGTCACAGCCATTTCGCCGGCATGCTCTGAAAAAAGTTCTGCAATCGCATTCGTTTCAATCGGATCACCCATACCGGTAGAAGTTCCATGTGTATTAATATAATCTACGGATTCTTTTTGTAATACCTGCATGCTCGATTGCTTTTTCCATGCAGAATACCGCACCAATTCCTTCCGGATGCGGACTTGTTACATGGTAGCCGTCAGTGCAGTTGGAAAATCCTGCGAGTTCCGCATAAATTTTAGCGCCGCGTTTTTTCGCATTTTCTTCGGTTTCCAATAATCAGTGCGCCACCGCCTTCGCCAATGACAAAACCATCACGGTCTTTATCAAACGGGCGGCTCGCCTGCTGCGGATTTTTCATTATTGGTGGACAACGCATGTGCCGAAGCCAATCCCTGAATAAACAATGGGGATAATGCGGATTCCGTTCCCATCGCAAGAACGGCGTCTGCCTGTCCGGACATGATTAACATGCAGGCGGTACTGATTGCGTCACCACCGGAAGAACATGCTGTGCTCACCGTCAGACTTGGACCACGATAGCCTTTTGCAATTGCCACCTGGGCTGCTGCCTCATTGCCGATAATTTTCGGCACAAAGCGCGGGCTGACTTTTTATGCTCTCCCTTGCTTAATCCATCCTGCACCTCTGCAATCGAGAGATACCGCCAAGTGCCGTACCAACAACAATACCCATGCGCTCCGGTACAGTAATTTCCTCTCCGGCATCCGCGATTGCTTCCATCGCTGCTGCATAACCATACTGCATAAACACGTCCATTTCACGCGTCAGTTTCTTTGGCATAAAGTCTTCCGCATTAAAATCTTTGACTTCAGCCGCAATTTTTACCGGCAGTTCTTCAGTGTCAAAGCGGGTAATCGCTTCCACACACCGCATTTTCCATTACCACAAGATTTTTCCAATAATTCTCTACGCCAATTCAATCGGTGTCACAGCACCCATTCCGGTGATGACAAGCCGACTATTCGTTGTCTTCATTTTCATTCCAGTCATTCTCCTTGATTTCTTTTCTACGAATCTTACCACTTATAGTTTTAGGCAATTCCTTCGTAAAGTCAAGTATTTTTTTGGCCATTTATATGACGCAATATTCTTTTTCAAGGATTTCATAATCTCACTCCGCAGTTTATCCGTTTCCCTCTTCACCGTTGGCAAGAACGATATCTTGCCTTGATTGCCTGACCGCGGATTGGGTCCGGCACGGAAGTAACGGCACACTCCAAAACGTATGGAAGTTTCATAATTTCATTCTCAATTTCAAATGGTCCGATACGATAGCCGCTGGACTTAATTACATCATCGGTATCGGCCGACATACCACAGATAACCGTCCTCATCAAAGTAAGCCGTGTCACCTGTGTGATAATAACCATCATGCCATGCATTCTGTGTTTTTTCCTCGTCACCGTAATATTCCATAAACAAACCATTTGGCGCACCATCTTCTGTGCAGATAACAATTTCACCCTCTTCTTCCGGACCGGCAAGTGTTCCATCCGGCAGCATAATCTGTACATCATACTGTGGTGTCGGCACACCCATGGAACCCGGTTTTGGTGTTGTACCAACGAGGTTACCAATTGTCAATGTTGTCCCGGTCTGTCCAAATCCCTCCATCAGTGTAAGTCCGGTTTTTGCCTTAAATTTCTCAAAGATTTCGGATTCAGTGCTTCGCCTGCTGTTGTTACATTCTGCAAAGAAGACAAATCGTACTGGTCTAATTTCAAATGTACCATTACACGGTAAACCGTTGGCGGTGCACAGAATGTTGTAATTTTGTATTTCTCAATCATATGAAGAATTTCTTTTGCATCGAAATTATCAAAATCATAGGTAAAAATACATGCCTCGCACAGCCACTGACCATAAATTTTGGACCCCACAAAGCTTTTTCCCCAGCCGGTATCGGAAATAGCAAAATGAATGCCGTCCGGGTCAACCTGATGCCAATATTTCGCTGTCACATAGTGTCCCAAAGCGATACTTAAAGTTATGGGTTGTAATTTTCGGATACGAAGTCGTACCGGAAGTAAAGAACATAATCGATGGGTCATCACCATGGATTGCATTCTCACCATGTGGTCTGCGGAAATGACTTGAAAAATATTTTACTTCCTTGTTAAAGCTGCGCCATCCTTTGCGGCTAGCACCAACCATGATTTTTACTTTCAGATTTTTGTAACTGCGGCACGCTTTATCAACCTCACGGGAAACCGGGCCGTCTGCCGTACAAAGAATCGCATCTACATTACCGGCTTTAAAACGATATTCAAAATCGGATTTCAGTAAAAGATTTGTTGCCGGAATTGCTACTGCACCAATCTTGTGCAGTGCCAAAATCGCAAACCAAAACTGGTAGTGGCGTTTTAAAACGAGCATTACGCGGTCGCCTTTTTTAATTCCTAAAAACTGAAGATAGTTTGCTACCTTAGAAGAATAACGTGCCATATCATAAAAAGGTAAAAGGAGCGTTCCTTTCCATCCTTTGAAATGTGAAGCATTGCTACTTTGTCTGGATCTTTCTTTGCCATCTTATCTACCACATCATAAGCAAAGTTAAAATTATCATCATTTACAAAAATTTAATGTCCTGCAAAACACCGTTTTCATCTTCCTTAACCTGAATAAATGGTGCTGCAATATCGCCTTTTGAAAGTGCCATTTGCGTTCCTCCTATATCAAATCCTGCAAATTGTTTTTTATGTTCCATGTAGTTTTTCAAAACCACATCATATTGTAAACAACATCCACGCTTTCTCTCTATTGTCAAGAAAAACAACGCAAAATCGTGATATTTAATATATATTTTTTACACTTCCAGAAGAATCCGTTTGAATTTTTTACCCTTATAATATGATAGAATTATGTTGACTTATGTACACAGATGAATGGAGGATTTTGTTTATGTTCAAAATTGTTGAAAAAGTCCCCTGAATCCCTACTGTCAGTAAAATCACAGTAGAGGCTCCATTAATTGCAAAAAAGCAGAGCCGGGACAGTTAATTATCTTCCGCGCAAAAGAAGATAGCGAGAATTCCTTTGACAATCGCGGATTTTGACCGCGAGGCTGGAACCGTTACCATTATTTATCAGATTGTTGGTGCCGGTACAATGGAATTAGACACCTTAAAAGAAGGTGAATACATTCACGACTTTGTAGGCCCGCTTGGTGTTCCTACACACACAGAAGGATTGAAAAAAGTAGCAGTTGTCGGCGGTGGTGTTGGCTGTGCCATTGCTTACCCGATCACAAAGAAACTGCATCAGATGGTGCTGAAGTTCACGCCATCGTTGGATTCCGTAATCAGGACTTAGTAATTCTTGAGGACGAATTCAAAGCAGCCAGTGACAAGCTTGTCATGATGACCGATGACGGAAGTTATGGCGAAAAAGGTCTGGTAACAGATGCATTGGAAAAATTAATTCAGGATGGAAATGAATACGATGAAGTCATTGCCATCGGACCATTGATTATGATGAAATTCGTATGCCTGACAACGAAAAATATGACGTCAAAACCGTCGTCAGCATGAACCCGATTATGATTGACGGAACCGGTATGTGCGGCGGCTGTCGTCTGACAGTTGGCGGCGAAACCAAATTTGCCTGCGTAGACGGTCGGATTTCGATGGACACCTCGTTGATTTTCGATGAAGCAATGCACCGTGGCACCATGTACTAAAGAATTTGAAACTCACGCCCGCGATGAATATTGCAATCTACTCAAGAAAGGGGAAAAATTAATCATGGCAGAGAGAAATATGGATATGAATAAATGCCCAATGCCGGTACAAGACCCGGATGTCCGTAATAAAAATTTTTGACGAGGTAGCTCTTGGCTACACATATGATATGGCAGTAAACGAAGCTCGTCGCTGCTTAAACTGTAAAAAACAAACCTTGCGTCAGCGCCTGCCCGGTTCAGATTAACATTCCGGCATTTATTGAGCGCGTAGCAAATGAAGATATTGAAGGTGCTTTTTGCGATTCTTTCAGAATCCATCTTCCCTTCCTGCTGTCTGCGGTCGTGTATGCCCACAGGAAAATCAGTGCGAAGGCAAATGTGTCCGCGGTATCAAAAGGCGAGCCGGTTGGTATCGGACGATTGGGAGCGTTTCGTTGCTGACTACCACCAGAGAGAGCACTGCACAGACGCACCGGTTAAACCAGAGCCAAACGGTCACAAAGTCGCTGTTATCGGTGCCGGCCCTAGTGGTCTGACGGCTGCCGGAGATCTGGCTAAACTTGGTTACGAAGTGACTATTTTTTGAAGCACTTCACCTGGCTGGCGGTGTACTGGTTTATGGTATCCCTGAATTCCGTCTTCCAAAAGCAATTGTGCAGAAGGAAATTGATAACTTAAAAAGCAATCGGTGTTGATGTAGAAACCAATATGGTAATTGGTAAAAAAGTATTAACCATCGATGAAATTTTCGAAATGGGTAACGAAGCAATCTTCGTTGGTTCCGGTGCTAGGACTTCCCTCGTTTCATGAATATCCCTGGTGAAAGTCTGAAGGGTGTTTATTCTGCAAACGAATTCCTGACCTCGTATTAACTTAATGAAAGCTTACCGCGACGGAAGCAAAACACCAATCCAACACGCTAAAAGAGTGGCTGTTGTTGGCGGTGGTAATGTAGCGATGGATGCTGCCCGCAGTGCAACAAACGACTGGGTGCAGAAGAAGTTTACATCGTATACCGACGCGGCATGGAAGAACTTCCTGCCCGTAAAGAAGAAGTAGAACATGCCGAGGAAGAAGGTATCATCTTCAAGACATTAAATAACCCAGTTGAAATCCTTGGCAATGACGAGGGTATGGTATGTGGCATGAAATGTGTTGAGATGGAACTGGGCGAACCAGATGAAAGCGGACGCCGCCGTCCGGTTGAAAAACCTGACAGCGAATTTGTTCTTGATGTTGACAGCGTAATCATGTCCATTGGTACAAGTCCAAACCCATTGATTCGCTCCACAACTCCTGGTCTGGAAGCAAATAACCGCGGATGCTTAATCACAAAGGATGAATCCGGTTTAACAACCCGTGATAATGTATACGCCGGTGGTGACGCCGTAACAGGTGCCGCAACCGTAATCCTTGCCATGGGTGCAGGAAAAGCTGCCGCTAAGGCAATTGATGAGGCATTGAGAGGGTAAATAATAAGGCTATTCTTACGATAAAAAAGGAAAAACTGCAAACCGACTCGAAACAGAGAATTCGCTTCACGAATTATGTTTCTCGCTGGTTTGTGGTTTTTTCCTTTTTAGGTAAGTCTAACTTATTGTATTCCCTAACTCCCTCACCCATTCCACCCGCTCCCACTCCTAACAGACACCAAAAACACAGGCGCTGTTACTACCATAGAATCATTAAACATCCCGGCAAAGAGATATCCTAATACAGAAATCAAAATTGCCCGTATAAAATACTCTTTTTCTGCGTATGGCACTTTCCTTTGGCTGCCGCAAAGCCACGCTTTTAAAAAAATCACAAAAATGCAAGCATCAGAACAAGCGAGAGGCACCCTGTCTCAATTCCCATCTGAAGATAATAATTATGTGGCTTCTTATAATAAGTTGTCAACAAATCATACTGATATCTGGCAACATAATCATTATGCGGGAACACAAAAACCAAACTGGTCGGGCCCCGCGCCAAGCAGCACATAATCTTTTAACAGCGGTATCGTTCTTGACCACACAAAACCACGAAGCGATGCCACCTCATTCATCCACGATGGCAGTGCCGTTTCGGCGTGAATACACAAATCCCATTTTCCGTTTGCATTGAGATAATAATACTTCCCATCCCACGCTGATTGGTAAACCGCCAGACACTTTCTTTTTGTACTTCATTTCATAGCCATGAACGGTCTTTTTCACCGTCCGCAAATGCTTTCTTTTCAAATGAAAATGCTTTCCACTTTCTATCCGGTGTCTTTTTTTAAGCGTGATATTTTCACCGCTTCCCTCTATGACAAAAGAATAATTTTTCTTTTTATAGCGGATTTTCACATGGTTATCCTTCGTTTCAATATAAGATAACTTTTTACTTTCCTTTGGTAGAAAAGCGAACCTGCTGCCATTTTCAAAAAAATATCCCCTGTGATGTACCAGTTGCAGAAAAATAAAATTAGCAAGCACAGAAACCAAGACGCAGAGAATTGTTCTTTTTTGTACTGACAGACTTTGTTCCGATATTTTACGCCGCCAATGCAAAACGAAACCAGTACCGCAAGCGTGCCGGTCCGCGACTGGGAACCAAAAGGCAGAAAATCAGCAGATAAAAAAGCACGAACCAAAGGGTTCTCTCCCGCTTTTTACCCGCCTCATGGAAATAAACAATCATTGCCACCGTCACCGGCAGAAGAAGCGCTACATAACTTCCCACATAGTTCCAATGGTACAAAGTTAAATATATAAAATGCGAAACTCTCGCCTTTCTCCCACCTAGAAACTCTTTCACAAAGCCCATTGACAATAAATCAAATCCAAAGAACTGCGAAATGCCAATTACGCCAAGGATTCCAATTGAGGCGCCAAGGATTTTTATCAATATAGAAATATTCCCTGTTTTTTTCACCCAAAAAACTGTAAAAAGAACACAACCAGATACGAAAGTATTACGAAAAGCCCCCTGCATATTGCCGGTCATCCCGCGAATACTCAAAAAAAGGGTGTTCTGCGCGTAACGACGAAACAATCGCCAAAAAATCCATATCCCAGTAAAAAAAAAGAAAGTACTTTGAATTTCATGAATCTGCCGCCAAAAACGCATACGAACCAAAAGCACAATCATAAAAAGGCAGCAAAAAAACAGGACAAACAATTTACCATACAAAAAGAAATCTGACTCAACCGCATTTGCGGAAAGCCACGGTTCATTCTCTGTGTATGTTTTACTGTTTATCCTGCCTACAACAGGGGAAACGCAAGCACCAAAGCAATTGGTGCTAACGTTATCCATTTGTCCCATTTTTTTTCATCATATTCCTTACTGTGCAGCTTCAGTAGCTCCTTCTTCAACAGCTCCGTCAGTCTGAGTCTGAGCGTCCTGCTGAACAGGTGTCATATCAGCTTTTCCCTTTTCCAAAACAACTTCCATTGTCTGTCCATTTCCCAAATCTAATTTGTATGTGAGCGTCTTCTTGTCTTTGTCATATGCCATGGACATGTAAATTTCATCTTTACCTTCCATTTTAACTTCAATTCCGTCAGAACGTCTCTCATAATCAAATTTTGTCTCACCGTTTGCAGTTACCATTGTCATTTTATCATCTTCTGTAATATTTACATTTACAGTTGCCTGACTAGGATCAACGCCAAGGGATGCTGCATATTCATCAATCGTCATACCATTGATTGTCTTTGCTGTCCAATCACCTTTGATGTCGTCATAAGAAATACCACATCCTGCCAAACTTAACATCATTACAAATACTAATACTGCTGATACAATCTTTTTTTCATTTTCTAAATCCTCCAAATTTTAATTTTTTATTAAATATTGTTATTTACTTTCATTTGCCATAACAAGCATAATTCCTTTTGTAATCTAGTCGGAATGTAAATCTGTTCACCTCCCCGTAAAATAATTTCTGTTTTGGTAACATCTTTAATATAGCCCGCATTGATGTAATAGCTTTTCCCGCAGGTAACAAAATCACCGTCATCCGGCATTTTTTCTTTTGCCCCTCGTGAGCGAACAATTTGTCCGAAACTCCCCATGCAGCGTATGTATCATCGTCGCATGCCCACATGTTTCCATGTAAATGATTTCGTCTAAGCAAAAAATCTTTTTCATTGTGCGGTCACCATAAAATGATATGTTTTTTTCATTTGATAAAACATATTCTGAAAAACGGTTCAGCGCACAATCAACCTGCTGCTGCACAAACGGCTTTATCAAAAAGCCATCGGCATATACGGAAAAGGCATCCATTGCATAGCATTCAGATGCTGCTGTCATAATCATCTTCTGATTACTCTTTCTCCCCTGAAGTTTTTGTACAATCACAGGGTCTTTTATCATTTTGCTCCGGAAGGTTCACAATCATAAGACTCGGTTTGTTTATCGGAAGTTCGGATAACATATTTTCGACCGAGCTGAATTCCTTTATGCTTACCTGATAATTGCCACGCAGATATTTATCTACGCACTTTTTATCGCTGACCGCTCTTTGCGGATTCATCACATAAATAAATTCGCATAAACCCCTCCTCAAAAGATTCCGTGCTCCCAAAATATCATACTTTGCGGATAAATCCTACGCTTTCTGTCAAAACGGTAAAAAATGCAGAAACGGTAAAGTCTCTGCATTTTTATAAATTTCTTTTATAACTCCGGCTTAATCTCGCCATTTTCAAATTCAGGAAGGCAACGTCCGACATCGTGGTCTTACCGGTAATATCCGTTACTTCATAAGTAAAAGGCATATTTTCCATCCGGCAAATCTTTTTTCTTTGAATTCATAACTTTCCTTCCATGTAAATTCATCGTCTGGCATTTCCTGAACCTCATTATTTCCTTCCATGCTCTGTGCGTAATAGACAATAGCTACTTTTATCGCCCCTTCTCCAATGGCCGCATATCTTTTCCCGCCTGTCCGGATTCATCCACACCGGAAGTTGCACCAAGAATATAGAAGTCTTTTTGCCTCATAATCATCATAGGCGACACTCAAATAGCTGTCTTCTCCATTTAATTTAATCGGAACCGTATACAAATTATAATCATCGCCCTCATAAACTAACTCCATGTAACATTCTCTGTCATTAATAGAACCCCAGACGCCGCGGAAGTTATCCTGGAATACACCTTTTTTCCCAGTCGCACTCTAAGTCGTTATCTTTTTCCTAAAAAGACAATTGCTTTTTCCGTCGTCACTGATATAAGCAAAATTGAAAGCAATGCTTTTGAATACTATCTAATTTTGACGGGTCAATATTCAACTGGATGTAATCATTTTCATTAATTGACATCTCAAGGTCACCGTCAAATCCGCTTACTTCCTGTACTTCGCCGACACCACTTTCGCTCAATGCCTCACCGGATATATTGGCACCGATGGAATAATTGACAAAGGAAGAATAAATATTCTCTGCGGCAATCTGCTGGTAACGGGCTGCCGATTCCTGATCACCGTCATAGGAATAATAAACCGAAAGTCCGCTTGCATGACGGCGGTAGTCTCCATTTATTTTATAAACAATTGCATCGGAAAGTGCTTTTTCAATCTGCGCTTTGCTCTCACCAATCAACCCTTCTGCATTCTGTGCCAGATGCCCTAAGTCAACCATGTTTGTGTAACCTTCTTTATCATTGTTACCACCATAATTTTCTGCCTTCGTGGCACTTCTGGCAAATTCGCGCATACAGAAGAATCTTTTTCTGCTTTTTTCAAAACGACCTTACCCATATTCTGCAAGGCTTCAATTATTGCCGGTGTCTTGGACAAATCGGTTACGGAAAGTGTAATTTCCGCATCCGTTCCTGCTTGTTTACAACCTTGTTTAAAACTGTCGCAGATTTCTTTACCAAGTTCGGCACCGTTCATAGCCGGATTTTTTGCAAGTTTAGAAAGCCATCCGCTGTACAGCCATCCATTTCCGGTTCTGTCTCCTCAGACGCTACCATGTAGGACGCATAATTCTGGAATACATTCGCTGTATCTACCGTTGCCATCAGGCAGGTATCAAAACCAACAACCTCAAACGGCTTTTTGTCACCGTAGACATCTTTTCATAACAGCGGAAATTTCGTCTAATACCAACGAATCCATTTCATAATTTTCATCAAAAGAGACACCGCTTACACTTCCACCACCATGATTCCAGAACAACAACATCTTATGGTCTGCCGGATAGTTTTCCTCTGCATAATTGAGGAATCCCTTTAACGTCTCCGGATCACCCATGCTTGCCTGCTCAGTTTCATCTTTTAAAGTAAGTGTATCTCCACTGTACTCATAACGCTGAATCCGGTCGGTTTTTACCTGATCATTCTGCCACTTTGACGCACCACCCGTCTGAATTACCACTTTTACGTTTTCCGGAAGCTTAACCTGCATCATTTCATTTAGATCTGCTGTTGCTGCACCGTAATTGCTCTCCAAATCGCTGCCACACAGATACCAATAAACAACCCAAGTATCCTCCTTACTGAAACTCTGTTTCGCTTCTTTCTCTTCGTCCGCGCAGCCGGTCATTGAAAATAACATACACAAAACCAGCACAAGCGCCCGTCCATTTTTGATATTTTTTTATCTCCATCTTAAAATTTCTCCTTTCTGCTCATTTCTTCATTGTATCGGCTCTTTCTAAATCCTGCAACAAACCTTGCAGAATTGTGGGCAAAGGGTGAAAAATTGCTTGACCCCTTCCTTATGAATTTGTTAAAATTTTATATAGGTAAATGTCGCAAAATGATAGGAGGCAGCAATGAATATCGCAATTGTAGATGACTCAGAAAGCGACCGCCAATTACTACAGGAATTGCTAATACGTTATTTCGATATAAGCGGAATCAGTATTACGATTTACCCGTTTCAGTCGGGTGAACTTTTTTTTGGCAGGGCTTTCCCACCATTCCTTTGACCTTGTCTTTCTCGATATTTTCATGGATGAGATTACCGGTATGGACGCGGCACAACAAATTATTAGAAGCAGGCTGCGACTGCACAATTATTTTTTTAACGTCCAGCCGCGAATATGCACTCGAAGGATACGAAGTAGGGGCTTTTCGTTATTTGCTTAAGCCACTTACTTACGACAAGCTGGAAGATACATTAAATCCCTTTTACGCAAATTTCGTGGGGAAGCAAGGAAGCTTCCACTTATGGTAGAGCGGACACCGCTGTACATTCCTTATTCGGATTTGTACTATTTATCATCGGTGATGCGCCAGACAGAAGTTCATTTAGAAAAAAAGGTGCTAAAACAGTCTTCCGCCATTAATTTTCAAAAACAGTCGCTCCACTCCTTAGTGATTCCCGGTTTTTCCTTTGTTCCAAAGGCGTTATCGTGAATTTACAGCATGTGAGTGAATTAGAAAAAGATCACTTCGTTCTCAATAATGGAGAAGAAGTACCAATTAGCCGGCGGAATCTATCGCAGGCAAAAAAGACTTTTTTGGATTTTTCGTTGAATCAGTAGCGGGAAAGGATATTTTTTATGCGCAGATTGAAAATGGTTGTTTATTTACTAATTCTTGGCATTCTCAGTTCACTTTTGGGGAATGTCTCTTTTTTGCGTGGGCATCCACACAGGACAAATTAGTTATTACAGAAATTTATGATCTGGATCTTGCATCTGCTCCCCCTCATGTTTCCGGTTGGCTCTCACCATTTTCAGGAAACCATTCAGACTTACAGTAATTGCCCTCTACGCCGTCTGTGAAGATGAAAACGAGAGCACGGAACTGATACCATCTTATGACATTCACTCGGTTGATGTGCAAAAAGAAGGCATCTATGAAATGACTATGACTTTGCAATATAAACAAAGAAATGTTCCAGCTGTCAGAGAACTATTCGGAAACTTATACCATTCCGGTCTGTATCTTCTGACCCGGAAAAAAGTTTGAAATTTTTTCAACCTTTACATCGTTCCACCACACAACGCTGAGTTTTGTGCATCATTTTAAGGATTTTTCCACAAAGAAGGCAAAATTTATGTAAAATCCAAAACCGCCCTTACTCAATCTCAACTAAACAAAGCCGAATGGACAACAATTACATCTTCGGAAAATTTCAATACAACACCGGATGGCGTCATGTTACCATCTGCTTTTTTTGAGAAAGATGGCTATTTATATATAAAATTAACCAACGAAAATCTTACCTCCAATATTCTTTTGTCTGGAGCAGAAAGGTGAACTCGTTCGCTCGAAACCAATTGAGGGTGACCGTGACGGTGGCGATTTTTTCCTCGGAAGACCCGTTTGAAATTACTTCACCGGTATCGACACCGGACAGCGGGCAGACTACAAACCACACATCTGCGCCAAAACCGACCGCCACGGCAGCAATTATAATTCCAACGACGTCTGTTTCTTCCATTCCCAAAAAAGAAACAACACACACGAAAAAAAAGAAGAATTCCTCCTCTGCCCAGAAATCAGAGGGAATGATTACCGGCATTACAAGCAGTACAGAAAATCCGGTTCAAATACCAATACAACTACATCAATGAAAAAAAGATACGGCAGACAGTGCCACCACTTCCCATGCCAGCGAGAAAAAGACAAATAGAACAGGTTGGCTCAAACCGTATTTCTCTATCCGGAAAACGACTTCGTCTGATTGCGGAATCAAATCCAAACTATGTTCCGTTTACTTATGATAATATTACGCTTGAAATTCCGACGAATTATCTTTTATCACTGAATCTTAAAGATAATGAAGTACTGATGGTAAGTATTGTTCCCGGTTCCGGTAAAGAGGTAACTCTTGCAGTTCGTGCCGCAGGTAAAGTGTTGACGAATATTCCAAACAGCCGGCTTACCTGGAAGCAGGAGCACAAAACGCGCACCATTGACAAAACCGGCGTTTACAAGCCCCCGGGCTCTGCCAAACAAAAATCTTCCGGTCAAAAGAAACCGCGTGCCTCGTCTTGTAATTATAGGTGCCATTATGTTAGTTCTGATTTCGACCGGCTGCTTTGTCTACCACAAAAAAGAAAGGAAACATTAAGATGAAACCTCGCTTTATCAAACTATTTCTTGCTTTGTTTCTTCCTTTTGCCTCCTTTCTGCTACTTGCGCATTTTCTATTCTATTACAACAATAAATATGAAAATAATCCGGTTTACCCAATAGGCGGTGTCATGTTTTGTTCCGATGCCGACTTATCCGGGGATTCCGTAATTTTCCTTGCCCATCAGTGGAATTTTTTTTCCCAGGCAAACAATATACGCCTTCCGATTTTAATGAAAAAAAAGTAACGGGAGGCACTTTTTTAACCCTTGGCTCATTTGGCAATTTCAGTCTTGGCAGTACTTCCGAGGCATCGAATGGCACTGCCACCTACCGCTTAACACTGTCTCCCAGACACGGCACGGACATATTCTTTGTATCTGCCGGAAATTTTTTCCGCTTACACACTCTACCTAAACGAGGAAAAAGTCTGCTCGCAGGAAATCCTGACCAGACGCATTATAAAGATTTAATTGGCAATAAAGAAATTTCTTTTTACCGCCTCCGGAACCGTTCATATCACAATTATTGCCACCAATTATTCGCATATTTACAGTGGCATTACCTATCCACCGACTTTTGGAACAGTTACTGCCATCCAGAAATATCTTTCCACAAGACTTTTCATCTCTGGCATTACGCTTGCAGCCATTTTTCTTTTTTCTGCCTGCTCACTGTTCTTTTTCTGCCGGCTAAAACATAAAAATGCGCTGATTTTTACTATTTTGTGTGGTTTGTTTTTGTTATCTCCTTGTATCCGGTTCTATTTTCTTACGGCAGTTATTCTGTTTTTCCGTGGTATCCACTGGAAATTGCCTGCTTAACCGCCATGTATCCATGCATGGTTTTGCTGCAGGAACGATATTAAATCTCCCCAAGAAATTAATTCGGCACGAAACGCTTATCTTTGGCAGCTGTGTTGTTTTATCGCTTGTATTCACTCTGTTTTTACACGACAGCACACACTTTGCCAAAAATATATTCTTGAATTTTTGTTTTATACAAAGCGGGCTGCGCCCTTTTACTTTTTATTTCAGGCATATTATTCGTATCAGAAAGAATTACACACGTCTGGTCTCTTAATTGGTACGGTTTTGTTTGCCGCCTCTCTGACTGCTGACCGCATGTATCCGGGCTACGAACCGATTTACGGCGGCTGGTTTCAGGAAATCGGCACCTTTTACTGGTCGTTTCCATCGGCTATGAATTGTGGCAGGATTTATCGAAGACCTACCGCGCAAAACTTTTGTTGAGGAAGAAACTCATTATCTGGCAAAAACAGATTGAAATTCAGAAGGCGCACTATCAGGAACTTACGGAACGCATTGACGAATCAATTCGCCTGCGCCACGACCACCGTCACCATATGCAGACTGTCACAACCTATCTGCAAAATAATGAGCGAAAAACACTGGAATACTTGGCACAATACGCAGAGCAGAGGGAGCAGAAGGACGTATCGTATTATGCCGTAATATGCTCGCGGATGCAATTTTACA
>VOFK01004077.1_pt1 | contig 16427 bp, 21 predicted proteins | sample 5384121 | NCBI WGS metagenome assembly VOFK01 (sample SAMN12384730, study PRJNA508395) | human gut metagenome | isolation source: healthy gut J | host: Homo sapiens
GGGCACGTTCGTCACTGACCCGAACACGCGCCGCAGGGCGTGCAGTATTCGTTCACGACGGAAATTTCCGCTGGGCAAAACGCCGTCGTCCACACTGGTCGACTTCGCGTCATCACGCCTTCTCCCAAGATCGTGACGCTCATGGGCCTGAGCCGAGGTGTCCAAAGTCTATCGTGCTTCACGCGCGTGCGAAATGTCGACGGCGAGCCGCTCATCTTGGACGTCGTACTACCCAGAGTACATCTATCCGAACCCTGACGCGCGAGCTTTTGGAGACACTTACAACTTCTACAGTCTCTCTACCACGTCCGGCGTCATCCCGTTTCCGCGTCGGACACGTATAGACCGTCGTGCTCGCGCCACACAGGCGCAGCTTCTACACACTACGCGCGCCCGGCTCGGCGGCGTTTTTCCATCAACGCCGCACCACGACCGAGAACGGGCATACGGCTACACCACCACGAGCTATATGCGCGCGGACCGCGTGAAGAAGCTGGATGTGAGATTTCTCAGAAGCGATCGACCTTCCTTCATGCGCAGGACGTGGACTGAAAAATCGGCAGCCAAAGGCTGCCTTTTTGTGCCCTCCCCGCGCAGCGCGGGAAGCGATGCGCGCGGCAGTGCTGCATCGTTGTTCCCTCACCGTGTGACGTGACGCGGGGGGACATACTCTCTTTCTCGAAAAGCAATATCCCCCCTTACACCCCCAAGAGAAAGGGACGAGGGGCCTTCCCCCTCGACCCCGCACATTGGCAGTTTGGGGGGCTCGAAGAGCTGCACGCGCTGCGCAATCGGGTGGTGGCTACGGCTTCGCTATGAACCCCTGCGGCGAGTCACCATTGGCAACCGCGCGCCTTTACCAATTGGAGTACGCGGAGTGACGTTGGGCTTCGGCGGCAGACTGGTGTAAAGTGTAGGGCCATTAGCGGCATTGCTAACGCTCGCCGCATTGTGGAGTGCTCCGGTAGACGGAAATTAGGCTCTACTTCTACAAGATGTAAGCAGAGCGGGCAGCGGATAATAGAAGTCAAATCGTATAGCAACTCTCAGCGGACGCCGCGCAGGCATTCCATTCCGGGCATCAGGTCATTCAAGATTGAAACTGCCAATCAAGGCCCTTTCTCTTGGGGGGTGTGGGGGGGATATTCTCTTTCTGCGGAAGAATATCCCCCCTGTGCTACGGCGCGCACGCCATTTTCCTCACGCTCTGCGCGGAAAGCTGGCTCCCCCGAGGGGAGCGCAAAAAAGCAGCCCTTTCGGGCTGCCGCTTTTTACTTTTCACAAATGACCGGCTTTTGGCGGTCGGACTCCGGCCTTGGCCTTTTCCACCGCTTTCCGCGCGGGGAAGCTTGACCTGCTCGCCGGTCTGCATATTCTTGACGGACAGGACGCCCCCGTTGATCTCGTCTTTAGACGTAGGGCACCTTGAGCTTGTCTGCGTAGTTCATCTTGGCCTTGAACTTTTTCTTTTCCGTATAGATCTGCGGAGTGCTGACGCCCGCGGCGCGAAGATCGGTCGCGAGCGAATGGCCTCGCTCAGATCCTCGGTCATCGGCAGGATGAGCACGTCCGCGGCGCGGTGCAGACCTCGTCGTTCAGCAGCCCCTGCTCGCCGAGGACATAGAACAGGCGCGTCACGCCGATTGAAATGCCGACGCCGGGAAGCTTGCGGTCAGTATAGTACTCCGCAAGGTTATCGTAGCGGCCGCCGGAGCAAACCGAGCCGATCTCGGGGTGGTCGAGCAGCGTCGTCTCGTACACCGTGCCGGTGTAGTAGTCGAGGCCGCGCGCGATGGTCAGGTCGACCGCGAAGTTCTCCTGCGGCACGCCGAACGCGCCGAGGTACTTGGCGACGGTCGTCAGCTCGTCGAGGCCCTGGTCGAACATCTCGTTGCGGCCGCGGTACTTTTCAAGAGAAGCGAGCACCTCTTCGTTCGTGCCCTTGATGCCGATGAAGGCGAGGATCTCATCCGCCTTTTCGCCCTCGATGGCGTAGTCGTCGACCAAGATCGCGCGCACGAGGTCAGGGCCGATCTTTTCGATCTTGTCGACGGTGCGCATGATATCGCCGGACTTGTCGGAAAGGCCCAGCATCGCGTAGAAGCCGTTTAAGATGCGGCGGTTGTTGATGCGGATCTGGAAACAGGGACAGGCCGAGGCGGGAGAAGACGGTATAGATGATGGCGGGGATCTCGGCGTCGTTCGTGATGTCGAGCTCGCCGTCGCCGATGACGTCGATATCTGCCTGATAGAACTCGCGGAAGCGGCCGCGCGCGCGCGCGCCGCGATAGACCTTTCCGATCTGGAAACGGCGGAACGGGAAAGCGAGGTCGGCATAATGCAGGGCAACGTATTTCGCCAGAGGCACCGTCAGGTCGAAGCGAGGGAGAGGTCGCTGTCGCCCTTGGAGAAACGGTAGATCTGCTTTTCCGTCTCGCCGCCGCCCTTGGCGAGCAGCACATCGCTCGCTTCGATGATGGGCGTGTCGAGCGGGGTGAAGCCATAGACGCCGTAGGACGAGCGCAGCACCTCCATAAGGCGCTCCATCTGGGTCTGCGGCGCGGGAAGCAGCTCCATAAAGCCGGATAAGGTGTGAGCTTTGATCGTTGCCATGATAGTGTGTGTCCTTTCCTAATAGAATGTATGGACAGCGTACTGTACTGCGGTGGCACAGCAGCGTATCGGAGTGGTTGACAGATATTTTACGGTACGGCGCAGGGATTGTCAAGCGTCCGCGGCCGTTTTTTCCACTTTCGAGACAGTATAGCATTTTCCGCGCGGAATTGCCATAGCTTTCGCCGCCTGCGGTGCAAAAATTTTTCTTTCCGTCGCGGACAGTGTTCACGAAAAATGAAGATATCCGCCAAAAAGCACGAATTGCGCTTGACGGAACTGCCGCTTTTGTTACCATAGAGACAATATCAACGGGCAAACTCCGAAAACCGAGGTTCGCCCGCAAGCAGCTTCCGGGCAGCCGTCATTCGGCGTCCGCCGCGGCCCACCGCGCGGACAGGAGTCGATCCGATCGGATCGTTGAGGAGGAACGTTGGATGTACCAGAGCAAAATGAAAAGCGAAGAGACCGATCACCTGTTCAAGGCGATCTTTATCTTTGAAAACGGAGGAAGAATGCTATCGCTTCTTCGACGATCTCTGCACCTTCAGCGAGATCGAGGCGATGTCCCAGCGCTTCGAGGTGGCGTCGCTTCTCGCCGATGGCAAGACCTTCACGCAGATCTCGCAGAAGATCGGCGTTTCGTCCACGACCATCACGCGCGTGAATAAGTGCCTTTGCTACGGGGCGGACGGCTATAAGCTGCTGCTCGAGCGGGCCAAAAGAAAGAAAAGTAAACTTCCGTCACTTTCGCCCAGAACAGGCGCAGCGCGCCTGTTCTTTTTGTCTATATCGCTTTTATTATAAGCAGAGCAGAAGCGCCTTAGTGTCATCAGTATAACATCACGTCATCCTGATATAGAAGAATTGACTAAAATATTTTTTGGAATCTACGCGAATTTTATTGCTTTTTGCTGAACAGGTATGTTACAATTAGTTCCCTTCGCGCAGACGCCTGGAGGGGCATGGGAAACGAAAGCGTGCAAGAAACCGTTGCCCCGACGGTGCGCGGTTGCTCGCTCTGTTCTGTCCCGGTTTTCTTGTTGCACTGACCTCCGCAGAAAAGGGCACGAAGAGACCTTGTGGTGATGATGTTCTGTGCGGGGCGGTCGAGTTCCCGTTGCCTGACGGCAACAAACTAAAATCTTATTTTTAAAGAGAGAGGTATCATTCATGGCAAACGAAAAGAAAACTGTTCGGGAACCCAGTTTTATTCTGGCGTTAGTTCCCATCGTGGCGATGATCGGTTTCATGCTTTACTGCTTCCGCGGTCATTCCGAATCCGGCTATCATGACGCGCACCTGCCCCTGGTTCTGTCCATCGTCGTCGCCTGCATCGTCGGCTCCATCTGCGGCCACTCCTTCCAGGATATGCTCGCCGGTATGATCGATCGTCTGGCAGCCTCCATGGAAGCCGTTCTGATCCTCTGCACCGTCGGCTTCCTGGTCTCCAGCTTCATGGCCTCCGGCGCGATCCCCACCCTGATCGTCTACGGCCTTGACCTGCTGACCCCGCAGCTGTTCCTGCCCATCGGCTGCATCCTCTGCGCCATCGTCGGCATGGCGTGCGGCTCCTCCTGGACCACCACCGCCACCATCGGTCTTGCGTTCCTCGGCATCGGCGCGGGCTCGGCATCCCTGCCCCCATCACCGCCGGTATGATTATCTCCGGCGCGTATGTCGGCGACAAGTTCTCCCCTCTGTCCGACACCACCAACCTCGCCGCGGCAGTCGCCGAGACCGGCCTTTTCGACCACGTCACCGCGATGGTCTCCACCACCGGCCCGACCCTGCTGCTCTCCCTCATTCTCTACACGATCCTTGGCCTGAACGTTGACACCAGCGCGTATGACGCTACAGTCGCCGAAGGCATCCAGGAAGCGTTCCGCACCGCCTTACAAGCACCATCAGCCCCATCCTGCTCCTCCCCATCATCGTCGTTATCGTGATGTGCATCCTGCGCGTGCCCGGCCTGGTCGGTATCGCCATCTCCGTTGCCACCGCGACCATCTTCATGATGATCTTCCAGTCCACCGACATCTACGGCTCCCGCGCCCTGGGCGACATCTTCAACATGCTGCACAACGGTATCGTCGTTGAGACCGGCAACGACGTCGCTGACTCCATCCTCGGCAAGGCCGGCGGTATGAACGGCACCATGTGGACCATCAACCTCATCCTCCTCGCGCTCGCCTACGGCGGTGCTCTGGAGCGCTGCGGCTGCGTCGAGCGTCTGTTCGGCGGCCTGAAGCACAAGATCCACTCTGTCGGCAGCCTCATCCTCGCGACCCTGCTGACCTCCATCTTCTGCGACGCCACCATGTGCGACCAGTTCCTCGGCATCGGCGTTCCCGCCCCCATCTATGCTGACAAGTATGATGAACTCGGCCTCGGCCGCAACATGCTCTCCCGTACGCTGGAAGACGCCGGTACCCTCTGGGCCGTTATGTTCCCCTGGACCGGCTGCGGCGCTTACCAGCAGGGCGTTCTCGGCATGAGCCCGTTCGTCTTCTTCCCCTATGCGTTCGTCAACCTGCTCAACCCCATCTACGCTTACGTTACCGCGCTGCTTGGCCGCAACATCTTCTGGGCTGACGGTTCCTACACCAACCTGTTCGGCAAGACCAAGGCCGGCAAGCCCGCCGGCGCTCCCGAAGAGGCCCACCAGAGAAGGCTCTCGCCGCTCTCGAGGCTCGCCGCGCTGCCGGCAAGGCCCCCAAGATCAACGCGTAATTTACTTCTTACATAAGGCGTGCGCCCCGCACGCACGCCTTACCCCGTTTTAGAAAGGAACTGCCGCCGTGAGACAAACGCTTCCCTGGGAATCCGTCCCGCCCCCGATCTACGTTTCGCGCCCGCCCAAGCCGCGGAAAAAGTGGGTCACCGTCGGCGGCTGGATACTGGTCGTCCTCCTGCTGCTGTTCGGCCTGATGTCCAAGCGGAGCAACCTTCCGCTTTCGGTCATCTCCTTTGGGTTCGCCCTTCTGTATACGCTGACGCTTCTGACGAAGAAGGACGCCGTGGTCACCACCCGCGGACTTGAGATCTTCTATCAGATGCAGATCACGACCCAATACGACTTCTTCCCCTGGGAGCAGATTAATTCCATCGTCACCGAGGACCGTAAGCACCCGGATCTGATCCGTCTGCACATCGGCTACAGCTCGATGGAAAAGGCGCTGTTCTTCACCCGCTCCGATGCGGAGGCCATCATCAAGCTGGCGAAGGAGAAAAACCCCGCCATCCGCGTGCTGGACTATGAAGCCGCCCCGAAGCAGGCCTCCAAAAAACGGAAAAAGAAATAACGCACAAAGGACCGCCGGAACACCGGCGGTCCTTTTCCATGCTCCGCCCGCGCCGCAGCCCTCTCTTTTTCTCCGCCGATTCTTCGTTCAGTCTGTGATAGCACAGCAGCACAGCGCCGTAATATAGTGATACCGCACAATATTACAGAAAAATTAACAGCAATTCCTATTGATTTTGCACAAAATTTGTGCTATCCTAAAGCCATCAACCAAACCGCCTTTGGCTGAGTCAACTCACCGGCAGGTGCGCCGGACGTCATGGGCAGACGTCTATCGAAGCACAGCCTCCGGAAAAAGCTTCTCACATCACAGCATCGAGATCGTGCCATTCGGCAACTATTAAGAAAAGAGGCAACTACCATGATCATGAATCCCACCGCGATCAAGCACGTTGTGGTCGACGGCCACAGCCTGACGCTTGAATCCTTTGTCGCCATCGCGCGCTACAACGCCACGGTCGAGCTGGCCCCTTCCGCTCTCGAAGCGATGCAGAAGTCCCGCGCGCTCGCCGAGAAGATCGCCGCCGAGGGCCGCGTGGCCTACGGCATCACCACCGGCTTCGGTGAGTTCCAGAAGGTCGCCGTCCCCAAGGAGATGAGCAGCAACCAGCTCTCCACCAACCTGATCCTCAGCCACTGCACCGCCGCCGGCGAGCCTTATGCCGACGAGATCGTGCGCGGCATGATGCTCCTGCGCGCCAACGCCCTGTGCGGCGGTGTGTGCGGCGTGCGTCCCCTCCTCGTTGAGATGCTTCTCGAGATGCTCAACAAGGGCGTTACCCCCGTCGTTCCCCAGAAGGGCTCCCTCGGCTCCTCCGGCGACCTCGCGCCTCTCGCTCACATGACGCTGCCCATGCTCGGCAAGGGCGAGGCCATGTATGAGGGCGTGAAGATGACCGGCGCGGAGGCGATGGCCAAGGCCGGCATTGCCACCCTCGACACGCTCGTGTCCAAGGAAGGCCTCGGCATGACCAACGGCACCTGCGCGATGACCTCCGTCGGCGCGCTGGCCCTGTACGATTCCATCTGCGCCGCCCAGCTCGGCGACGTGATCGCGTCCCTGTCCATGGAGGGTCTGACCGGCCTTCGCAACGCCTTCGACCCCCGCATCCATCAGGTGCGCGGCCAGAAGGGCCAGATGCTCGTCGCCGCGAATATGCGCAAGCTGCTCGCCGGCTCCGAGATCCTGGACAACTGCCAGTCCGACCGCGTGCAGGACGCTTATGCCCTGCGCTGCATCCCGCAGCTGCACGGCGCCTGCCGCGACGCGCTCGAGTACGTCCGTGAAGGTCGAGATCGAGCTCAACGCCGTCACCGACAACCCGCTGATGTTCCTCGACGACGAGGCCGTCATCTCCGGCGGCAACTTCCACGGCGAGCCCATGGCCCTGCCGTTCGACTTCCTCGGCATCGCCGCCAGCGAGATCGCCGACGCGTCCGAGCGCCGCACCGAGCGCATGGTCAACCCCGCGCTCAGCAACGGCCTGACCGCCTTCCTCACCACGCAGGCGGGCGTCAACTCCGGCTTCATGATCGTCCAGTACGCCGCCGCCTCCATGGTCAGCGAGAACAAGGTCTACGCGCATCCCGCCTCCCGTGGACTCCATCCCTCCTCCGCCAACCAGGAGGACATCGTCTCCATGGGCACCACCGCCGCCCGTAAGGCCAAGATGATCCTGCAGAACACGCAGGACGTCCTCGCCGACGAGTTGCTGACCGCCTGCCAGGCCATCGACATCCGCCGCCGCCTGAACACCCACGGTCAGGGCCTCACCCCGCTGCACGAAGCCATCTACCAGCACGTCCGCAAGGAAGTTGCGTTCTACGAAGTGGACCGCGAGATCTGGCCCGACATCCGCGCGGTGGAGAAGATGATCCGCTCCGGCGAGCTGCTCGACATCGTCAAGGAGTATATCCCCGACTTTGAGTAATTTTCCGAGTTGACACATTCCCCGAGAAGGTGTAAAGTCTTTCCAAGACTTTACACCTTCTTTTTTTAAGCGGCATACGAAAAAAGCAAGGAGACATCTCTATGAAGCTCAACGTCCTGCGCGCCGATCCCGCCGGAAACATCACGCTTTTTGTCCTCGACCCCATCGAAAGGGAGCACCGCGCGGCGCTCGCCGCCGAGCTGATGCGCCGGCTGCCCGATATGAAGATCGATCAGGTCGGCTTTGCCTGCCCCGCGGACGCGGACACCGACGGCCGCATGGAGATGATGGGCGGCGAGTTCTGCGGCAACGCCACCCGCGCCTATGCGATGTACGTCGCGCGGCAGCGGGGCGGTCTCTCCGAAGTAAGGCTCTGCGTCAGCGGCTGCGATCACGTCGTCACCGCCGCGGTCGATCTTGCGCGGGGCGCCGCCCGCGCCGAAATGCCGCTCCCGCGCGCCGTGCGCGCGGCGGAGGTCGAGGGTCATGCGGGCGCGCTGGTCGACCTCGCCGGCATCGCCCACCTCGTGATCGAGAGCGTCGCGCCAAGCGAGGACTTCTTCTGCGCCGCCGAGCCGCTGTTCTCCGCCATCGAGGGGCTGGACGCCTACGGCGTCATTTTCCTCGACCGCACGAGCCACCGCATGACGCCGCTCGTCAAGGTCGTGGATACCGGCACCCTCATCTGGGAGGGGAGCTGCGGCAGCGGCACCATTGCCTGCGCCGTCGCCGAGAGCACAGGCCTCGCGGACGGCCTCTTTGAGCAGGACTATTTCCAGCCCGCGGGCGTCGTCCGCGCGAGCATCGAGCGCCGCGGCGGCGCGGTCGTTTCCGCCGCCATCGGCGGCCCCGTCACCCTCGACGAGCCCGTGTGCATCACGCTGTAAGCCCTCGCCGACCGAACGCTTAAAATTTTTAACCGATACCGAAGAAGTGGCTCGTGAAAGTTGTTTACCTTCCTCCTGCATTTTGGTACAATACTCACAAGTTATCCGGCCGGGAAAACTGCACTTTTTAACATATTGTATCAGGAGGTACCTTCACATGACCGATATCGAGATCGCCCAGGCGCACGAAATGAAGCCCATCACTGAGATCGCCGCTGCCGCCGGCATCGACGAGCAGCACCTCGAGCTTTACGGCAAGTACAAGGCCAAGCTCGACCTTACCGAGATCCGCAAGCTGCCCCGCAAGGCCAAGCTGATCCTCGTCACCGCCATCAGCCCCACGCCCGCCGGTGAGGGCAAGACCACCACTTCCGTCGGTCTGGCCGACGCGCTCAACAAGATCGGCAAGAAGACCATGGTCTGCCTGCGCGAGCCCTCCCTCGGCCCCGTGTTCGGCGTCAAGGGCGGCGCCGCCGGCGGCGGCTACGCCCAGGTGATGCCCATGGAGGACATCAACCTCCACTTCACCGGGGATTTGCACGCCATCGGCGCAGCCAACAACCTGCTGGCCGCGATGCTGGACAACCACATCCAGCAGGGCAACGCCCTGAACATCGACCCCCGCCGCATCGTCTGGAAGCGCGTGGTCGATATGAACGACCGTCAGCTGCGCACATCGTGGACGGCCTGGGCGGCAAAGCCCACGGCGTGCCCCGGGAGGACGGCTTCGACATCACCGTGGCCAGCGAGGTCATGGCCATCTTCTGCCTTGCCAGATCCCGACATCTCCGACCTGAAGGCGCGCTGGTCCCGAAGATGGTCGTCGCCTACACCTATGACGAGAAGCCCGTCACCGCGCCATGATCTGAACGCCGCAGGGCGCCATGGCCGCCCTGCTGAAGGACGCCCTCGACCCGAACCTGGTGCAGACGCTGGAGGGCAACCCCCGCCTTCATCCACGGCGGGCCCTTGCCAACATCGCCCACGGATGCAACAGCGTCATCGCCACCAAGCCATGCCCTCGCTGGCCGATTACGTCATCACCGAGGCGGGCTTCGGTGCCGACCTCGGTGCGGAAAAATTCCTCGACATCAAGTGCCGCTATGCGGGCATCGCGCCCGCCTGTGTGCTGGTGGCCACCGTCCGCGCCCTCAAGCACCACGGCGGCGCAGCCAAGGCCGACCTGAACCAGCCCAACCTCGAGGCCGTCAAGGCCGGTGCTTCCAACCTGATCCGCCACATCGACAACCTGAAAAACGGCTTCGGTCTGCCGGTGGTGGTGGTGGCGATCAACCGCTTCCCCACCGATACCGCCGAAGAGCAGGCCTACGTCGAGCAGGTGTGCGCCGAGCAGGGTGTTCCCTGCGCGCTGAGCGAAGTATTCGCCAAGGGCGGCGAGGGCGGCAAGGCGCTGGCTGAAAAGGTGCTGGAGGTGCTGGAGGATCGTCCCATCCAGTACACTTACCCGCTGGAGATGCCCCTCAAGGACAAGATCAACGCCATTGCCACCAAGATCTACCGCGCCGATGGTGTGAATTACAGCGCCGCCGCCAGCAAGACGCTGGCTGAGCTTACTGAGATGGGTTACGGCAACCTGCCCGTCTGCATTGCCAAGACCCAGTACAGCTTCAGCGACAACGCCAAGCTCACCGGTGCACCCACCGGCTTTACCATGGAGGTGCGCGAGGTGCGTCTGGCCGCCGGTGCCGGTTTCGTGGTGGTCATCTGCGGTAACATCATGACCATGCCCGGGCCTGCCCAAAAAGCCCGCCGCTGTGAAAGCATCGATGTGGACGCCGACGGCAAGATCACCGGCCTGTTCTATTTAGTTTCAAGTAAAAAAATAAGAGGTTCGCTCAGTGAACGAACCTCTTTTTTTATCCTTCATGTGTGGCCGCACAGATAATCCGTCCATGCGGCATACCCGGCGGGTCTCAGATGGTAGCCGTCCGGCTGGGCGTAGCTTTCGATCAGGTCGCCGTTTTCATCCGCCAGTACTTCCCACAGGTTGAGAGAAATAGCAGTTCTTTTCCAGTGCAATGGCTGCAAGTTCGTTGTTGATGTGGCACAGACGGTCGCGGTTCAAACCCTGCATGGCCGGACTTCTGGCATCACTTCCGGCCGCGCCGGCGTGATGGACTGCACATAGATCTTTGCATTTGGCAGTGTCTGGCTCAGCATGTCCAGCATCAGCCGGTAATAGGTCAGAAAGCTGGTATAATCGGTGTCCTGCCCAGCACGTTGGTGCCCAACAGAACATAAACCTCTGGGCTGCTGGGCGGTCAGCGCGTCCAGCGGATCTCTGTCACGCCGTCCGCCCGCTTGCAGCTGGTGCCGTTGACAAAGGCGTTGGGGCCTACCCCCTTATAGGCGCAGAACATGCGCCCCGGGCAGACCGGTATCGTAGATCTGCAAGCCCTGCGTCAGGCTGTCGCCCACAAAGCTGGCCTGCGCAAACCAGCTTTTCCACCGGGGCACTGGCCGGCAGCGCCGCCATGCGGAAGTCCAGCGCGGTCTCGGTGCTGTCCTCCAGTGTCTGTACCCGCAGCTGCCGGGCCAGCGGATAGCTGACCGTGTTCCATGTGTTGTCCGTGGTCACCTGCCGCAGAATGGTGTTCTGACTCAGGGCGGTATCCACGCGCTCCCGGTGCAGCACCTTCCACAGGATGCCGATGGCGCTCAGCAGAGCCAGAAGCGCCAGCAGAGCAAGCGATGATAAACATCCTGCGCCAGCGCCGGTGCAGGATGCGCCGCCGGTATTCCTGTAATCTGCCATTGTCGTTCCCTCACTTCCGGCCCGGAATGCGGGCTGTTCTATTTATAGTATAGCATAACTGCACCCAACAGCAAACCCCATTTGCCAAAAAGTGCTGCCGGTTTTGCACGGTACGGGGCTGTTTGGTGCAAAACTGACAGAGCACTGCCGCAAACGCTTGCATCCCATAGGCAGAATGTGTTATACTAAGATGAATCAAAACGACAGGGAGGCTTTCACGATGGCATATACTCCGAAACTGACTTACAAAGGCAAGCCCCTCGTCCGCAAGGACAACGAGCTGTATTACGGCAGCATGACCGATCCCTATGTGTTGTATCTGCAGATTTTGACCACCACCCCGGTGGGCGAGCAGCAGGTAGCCGACAAGGTACCACCTGATGCTGCTTTCTACGGATACCACCAAGGCTCCGCAGGAGCGCGTTGCGTCAGACCACCAAGATCGGCCTGTACAACGCTTTGGACATCGGCAGCATCTGGCTGCAGAAGGCCAACGAGAACCGCTGAATCAATTTAAAATGAACAGTGCCGGACAGTCTGTGGACTGCCCGGCATTGCGTTTTTACAGGGACGATTTGAATGGCCTTCGCGTGCGCTTTGGCCATATTCATAGGAATTTCTTTTTAGATTGCAATTTTTTGAAAATCTGCGGATTTTCCAAAATTGCCTTTTCACGGGGCGATGAAGAAGCGTTTACTCCTCAGTCACCTCAAAGTCCAGCGGCTCACCGCAGTTGGGGCACTTGGGTGCGCCGTCCAGCAGCTCATCCTCCTCCTCAAACACGGCGGTCTTTCCGCAGGCGGGCAGGTCACCTCGTACTGCACGGGGGCGTCCTTGGCTTCGTCCTCGCCGTCGCCTTCCAGTGCGACCTCAAAGGTCACGCCGCAGTGGGCGCAGTTTGCTTCGCCCGCGTCCAGGTCGTCCTCGCTGACGTAGACGGTCTCGCCGCAGGTCGGGGCAGGCTACCTTCATAGAAGGGCTCGCTGGCGATGTCGTCATCCTTGGCATCGTCGTCGCCATCGGTGTCCTCATCCTCAGCGTCCTCGCTTTTCGTCCGTCTTCGTCGTCCTCGTAGAGATCGGCCTCGAGGTCTTCCAGCTCCTCGCTCAGGTCGTTGATCTGGTCGTAGGCGCGGGGAAAGATCTTCGTCCATGCTCTCAATGACCTCGGCCATCTCGCCCAGCAGTGCGGCCATGGCCTTGATGATCTTGCCCTCTTTGGTGGTATCATCAATGCCCAGACCATCGACCAGACCCTGCAGATAAGCTGCCTTTTTTTGTTCAGTTCCATACGAATGCCCTCCTTAAAATGAGAAAAATGTTTTAAAAAAACCGGGCAAGCGGTTGCCCGCTGCCCGGTTTGGCGTTAAAAGGATCAGACGCGCTCCATATACTCGCCGGTGCGGGTATCGATGCGGATCATATCGCCCTCGTTGATGAACAGGGGGACGCGAATCTCCGCGCCGGTCTCCAGCGTGGCGGGCTTGAGCGTGTTGGTGGCCGTGTTGCCCTTGAAGCCCGGGTCCGTCTGGGTAACTTCCAGCTCGATGAAGTTGGGGATCTCGACGCTGAAGACCTTGCCCCTTTATAGCTCAGCAGCTTGCAGGGCTCGTTCTCCTTGCAGAACTTGAAGTTATCGGGCACGTCGGAAGCGTTGACAGGGATGTCATCGTAGGTCTCGTTGTCCATGAAGTGGTACAGATCGCCGTCCTCGTAGCTATAGGTCACGTCCTTACGCTCGATGAAAGCCTGAGGGAACTTAGCGGTCGGGTTGTAGCTGGTCTCAACCACAGAGCCGGTAATCACGTTCTTGGTCTTGGTGCGGACAAAGGCAGCGCCCTTGCCGGGCTTCACGTGCTGGAACTCAACGACCTGAAGAACCTGGCCGTCCTGCTCAAAGGTCACGCCATTGCGAAACTCGCCTGCAGAAATCATAGGAATTCCTCCATAAATTTAATCTCATTAATGCTTAACGCATATCTCTATTTATTTTACCCAATCTGTTTGCCGTTTGGCAAGGGGTTTGGGCAAAAAAAGACGATAAAAACACAAAAATCTTTTACACATTCCGCGCTGCGCGGTACATTTGCTGCATAGTCTGCGCGTCCTCGGCCTGTGTGCCTGCGCTCTCACAGATGACCACCGGGGCCAAGCCCGCTCAGCCAGCAGCTCCATCAGGGGCTGCGGCTCCGGGCCGAACTGGGTCTCGGCAAAGGTCCAGTGGCGCTTTTCGCCGCCCGCCGAATACTCGATGCGGGAAAAGTGGACATGGAACCGCCGGGCGCGCTCGTCGCCCAGCGCCTCACCCATCCGGTCGGATGGCGGCGTAGTCGGCCCTTTGGACCGGATGCCGCCCAAGGTCCGGGCGTTCAGGTGCCCGAAGTCGATGCAGGGCGTGATGCGCTCATCCACACCGCACAGGGCCAGCACCTCGTCCAGTGTGCCCAGCTGGCCGATCTTGCCCATGGTCTCCGGGCAGAGTCATATCGGCAAAGCCCGCCTCATCCAGTGCTTCCACGGCACGGCGCATGGTGTCCAGCGCTTTTTCAAGGGCCGCTTCCCGGCTCTGCTTGCCGCAGCTGCCGGAATGGAAGATGATGCGTTTGCCGCCCAGCGCCCGGCACACCGCCGCGCTTTGCAGCAGGTACTGGATGCTGTTCAGCCGCTTGTCCTCTTCCAGGCTGGACATGCTGATGTAATAGGGCGCGTGCACACTGAACAGGATGTCCGCTGGGCGGCCAGGGCGGCCATGCGGGCGGCCTTGTCCAGTCCCAGGCGCACACCCCGTCCGCACTGGTACTCAAAGGCGTTCAGGCCCATCTTTGCGGTGTACTCCGGCACCTCCAGGCTGTCTCTTGTACCCCTGGGCAGCAAAGCTGTCGCTGGTGCCGGCCGTGCCGAACCGGATCTTCCAACCTCGCTCACAGGGTCTTCCCTCCCCGGTCGTAATATTCCTGCCAGTGCTTTCTTCTCCCACTTGCGCTTGAGGATGACCTGCGCACCCAAGTCCGGCCCACGGGGGATGACCATCAGCCCGGGAATGCCGTACAGCGCCGCCACCATGCGGTCGGCATAGAGCTGGTCGCCCACCATGGCCATCTGGCTGTGCTTCACGCCCATGCGGTGCTGTGCCGCCATCAGCGCAAAAGGCAGGGGCTTGGCCGAGCGGTACAGATAGGCAAGACCCAGCTTTTTCCCGCAAAGGGGCGCACCCGCTTTTTCCGCACCGTTGGAGACGATGGTCAGCCTTTACCCCGGCCTTGCGCATGGCGGCCAGCCACGCGGCCACCTCCTCCGGCAGCTCCTGACTGCGGTCTGCGGTCAGGGTGTTGTCGATATCCAGCACCAGCGCCGTGATGCCCTTTGGCGGCAAGCCATTCCGGCGTGATATGGGTAACGTCCTTAAAAAACATATTCGGGGGTAATGAGCATAAATAGACCCTCTCAGTCTGCCCTGCGCAAAGCAGTCTTTAAAAAAAATAGGGGGAACCTGTATAACAGGCTCCCCTTACATCGGCGTTAGCAACGCGTTTAAAATCTAAAGCAACGTGCGATTCCAAGCAGTTAATTACTTGAACTTACGCTTGCGGGCTGCTTCGGACTTCTTATTGCGCTTAACAGACGGCTTCTCGTAAGCCTCGCGCTTACGGACCTCTGCGAGCACACCGCTGCGGGCAGTGCTGCCGCTTGAAGCGACGCAGTGCGCTTTCCAGCGACTCGCCCTCTTTAACACGAATTTCCGACATCTTATTCCCTCCCCTTGGACCGTGAGGCAGGAATTTCGTTGTTACATGGTAACTAACAGTAGACAGTATAGCGCATTTTATCCGGTTCGTCAACCTTTTTTTAAAAGTTTTTGCTCAAAACTTTTGAAATTTTTGAACAACCGTTCCCGGGTGTTTCCTGCGCTAAATCCGCCTTGCGGGTGATGATATGTTCACGCTTATTCAGCGGAGCAGCAGTTCTCAGCCCTTGGCAGCCAGATTGACCAGACGGCCCTTGACGTAGAGTCTCCTTGACCAGCTGCTTGCCTTCCAGCGCGGCAGCTCACAGCAGCGGGTCTGCCTTGGCGGTGGCAATGGCGTCCTCGGCGGTGATGTCTGCGGGCACCTTCAGGCGTGCCTTCACCTTGCCGTTCACCTGCACGGCGATCTCCACAGCAGCCTCACACACTTGGCTTCCTCGTAGGCAGGCCACGGATAGTAGGCCAGCTGCTCGTCGTGGCTGTGGCCCAGCTTCTCCCACAGCTCCTCGGTCATGTGGGGAGCAACGGGTTCAGCAGCTGGACGACGGTCTCGAACTCGGCCCTGGTAGCGCCGCCGTTGTCGTACATGGCGTTGACCAGCGTCATCAGCTGGGCAATGGCGGTGTTCATCTTCAGACCCTCGATATCTGCGCCTGACCTTCTTGATGGTCTGGTGCATCAGGGTCTCCCTGGCGGACGATAGCCCTCGCCCCCCACCAGCTTGTCGCTCAGCCCACACACGGTCGGAAGCGGTTGCAGCCCGCAATGGCGGAAGTCTGCCACGGAGCGGCCTGTTCGAAGTCGCCCATGAACATCTCATACAGACGCATGGTGTCGGCACCGTACTGGTCCACCACCTCGTTCCGGGTTGATGACGTTGCCCAGAGCACTTGGACATCTTCACGATGGGGTGACGTGCCATTTCGCCGTACTTTTCTTCCAGAGCCTTTTCAGCGGCCTTCTGGCTGCCGTACTTTCTTTGAGCAGCTTATCCCTGCTCCTCAGCGGGCAGGTTGACAAAGCCAATGGGGGGTTCAGGCCCAAGGATCATGCCGTGGGCGGTACGCTTCTGGTAGGGTTCCTTGAGGTGGGAACCACGCCGATATCGTACAGGAACTTATGCCAGAAGCGGCTGTACAGCAGATGCAGGAGTGGTGTGCTCCATGCCGCCG
>VOFK01002870.1_pt1 | contig 16418 bp, 23 predicted proteins | sample 5384121 | NCBI WGS metagenome assembly VOFK01 (sample SAMN12384730, study PRJNA508395) | human gut metagenome | isolation source: healthy gut J | host: Homo sapiens
GTACTCCCAGCTTCTACGGGGCGGACAGGATGATCGACATATTCAACACGCTCAAGCTCAACGGCAATGTCCGTCTCGATTCCGAGGTCACTGTCGAGTGCAATCCTGACAGCATCAGCCTCACCGCGCTCAAGCTCCTGCGTGCCGAAGGCGTGAACCGCCTGTCCATAGGCATTCAGGCTTCGGACAATAATCTGCTCAAGCTCATAGGCCGCCGGCACAACTTCCTGCAGGCACAGAAAGCCTTTGCTGACGCACGCAAGGCGGGGTTTGACAACATAAGCGTCGACCTTATGTACGGTCTGCCGAGCCAGACAAAGAGCGACTGGGCAGACGCTTTCAAAAGATCGTCGAGATGCACCCGGAGCATATATCATGCTACGGCCTCAAGCTTGAGCCGGGCACGCGGATGTATAAGGAGTATTACGGCTCCTCCATCCTCCCGGACGACGACGCTCAGGCGGACATGTATTCCTACGCCGCCGAAATGCTTGAGCGTTACGGCTATAAGCAATATGAAATATCCAACTTTGCCGCTCCCGGCTATGAGTCCAAGCACAATCTGAAGTATTGGAACATGGACGATTATATGAGCTTCGGCCCCGGTGCGCACAGCTGCATCGGCAATGTACGCTACAGCTTCGTCAAGGATCTCAAGCAGTATATCTACGGCGTGCATAAGAAGATCAGCATAGTCGACGAGTATGAGCAGATAGACCCGCTCGAGCGTGCGGTCGAATATGTCATGCTCGGCATGCGCACCTCTCGCGGGATATCCGAACATGATTACCGCCTGCGCTGCCAGTGCGACTGGAAGCCGATCCTCAAGGTGCTTCAAGCCTTCAAGGAAAAGGGCTGGGTCGAGCTGACGGAGGATCGCTGGCACTTCACCGTGCCGGGCTTCCTCATTTCAAACACGCTTATCGGCATCATGCTTGAGACGCAGGCCAGCGGCCGCATAGACAATACCGTGGATACAGGACGCGGACCGCGCGGCATACAAGATCAGTCTGCCAACAAGGGCGAGGAGGAGCTTTTCGCCGAGCTTTACGAGCAGAAGATGAACCAGTGAGGTCAACGATTTGACAGACAGGAACAACAATTTCACGCCTGACGGCTTTCCGAAAAGGCGGCACCGAGACGCGCGCACAGCGGCGCGAACGGCTCGAAGCCGAGGAAAAACGAGAAGCTCCGCGCCGCCGAGGAGAAAGAAGCAGGCGCGCATCGAGGAAAAGAAAAAGCAGGCTGACGAAGAGAAAAAGCAGGCTGCTGAGGCGCGGCGCAAGGCAAAGGAAAAGCCGCCCCTCACCGCCGAGGAGAAAGCGCAGAAAGCCGCGCGCGCAAAGCACATAAAGATCGCGGCGATAGTGTTCGCCTCGGTCTTTCGTGCTCCCTCATATCCGCCGCGGCCCATCGGCGGCTACATCGTGACCGGCAGCGACACGAACTACCCGGAACGTTCGCATAAACGGCATCGATGTCGGCGGGCTGACAAAGGAGCAGACCCCGCCGCGCTCGACGAGCAGGGCTGGGACGATATCGTTGACAAGACCCTCGTCGTGACGCTGCCGGCAAAGGTCAGCTTCAAGGTCGACTACGTCACGGCAGGCATGAAGCTCAGCCGCGAGCAGGCTGCCGACGCCGCTTATAGCTACGGCCGCACTCAGGGGCTCTTCGGAAATCTTTTCAGGTACTTTCTCTGCTGCGCGCTGCCCGTGGATGTCGACGCGCTTTTGAAAAAACCGTAAACGCCGATTATCTCAATAACCGCATTGACGGCGCTCTCGAGCAGCTTAAGCTCCTCACCGCTGACAAGGGCTATAAGCTTGATAAGGAAAAGAAAACGCTGACGCTCGTGAAGGGCGCAGGCGAGATAGAGCTTGACCGCGAGGGGCTTTATAACGCCATCTCGGCAGCGCTGCTCACGGGGCAGGAGGAGCTGAGCTTTTCAACGCTCAAGACTCCGCTCAAGGAACCGGACTTTCAGGCGATGTATAAGGAGCTTGCCGTCGAGCCGGTGAACGCGTATTATACCGACACCTTCGACGTGGTCGACGAGGTCGTCGGGTGCAGCTTCAATACCGACACTGCGCGCAAGCTCTGGGAGAATGCCGGGCTTGCCGAAGAGGTAAAGATCCCGCTCGAAATAAGCTACCCCGAATATACCGCCGAGGAGCTGCGCGCGGCGCTCTTCCGTGACAGGCTCGGTTCGCAGACGACGCTCTATACATGGAGCACGTCAAACCGCATCAACAACATCAACCTTGCCGCCGAAACGCTCAACGGCATGGTGCTCATGCCGGGCGAGGTCTTCTCGTATAACGACGCCCTCGGCGAGCGCACCGAAGAGGCCGGCTACAAGAGCGCCGGCGCATATAACGACGGGCAGGTCGTCGAGGCCATCGGCGGCGGTATCTGCCAGGTCTCCTCAACGCTCTACTGCGCCGTGATGTTCGCAAACCTCAAGACCGTCTCGCGCACGAACCACTATTTCAAGGTGGACTACCTCGACTACGGCCTTGACGCGACCGTCAGCTGGGGCAAGCCCGATTATAAATTCTCCAACAACCGGGACTACCCGGTGAAAATAGTCGCGTACTGCGACAATGACGCAAAGTCCCTGACCATCGAGATATGGGGCACCGACGTTGACGGCACTCAGGTCACTCTCCGGCACACCTCGACCCCCGTCTATGACGAGACCTATACCGACACCCCTCATCGGCTACACCGTCTACGGCTACCGCACCGTGAGTGACGCGGACGGCAACTTCCTCTATGAGACGGCAGAGCCCCGGCGGCGTGTACTATCTGCACACCGAGGACATCGCATGGCCGGCGGAAAAAGCTCAATGAAGACGATTACATCGACGCGCTTGAACAGTTATACCGTGCAGGCTGACCGGCCGCACATACAATATAGGAGAAGAGAGCATGGAAAAGAAAAAATTCTATATCACCACACCCATCTACTACCCGTCCGATAAGCTGCACATAGGCCATGCCTACTGCACCGTCGCGACCGACGCCATCGCCCGCTATAAAAGGCTCGTGGGCTTTGATGTGATGTTCCTCACCGGCACCGACGAGCACGGCCAGAAGATCGAAGAAAAGGCCAAGGCCGCGGGCGTGACGCCGCAGGAGTTCGTTGGACAGGATAGTCACGGCGAAAACGGCATCCTCGACCTGTGGAAGCTGATGAACATCTCAAACGACCGCTTCATCCGCACCACTGACGATTATCATGTCGAGTCCATACAGCGCATCTTCAAAAAGCTGTATGACAAGGGCGACATATACAAGGGCGCGTACAAGGGCAAATACTGCACCCCTGCGAAAGCTTCTGGACGGAGAGCCAGCTTGTTGACGGCAAGTGCCCCGACTGCGGGCGCGAGGTGCACGACGCGGAGGAGGAGGCGTATTTCTTCCGCCTTTCCAAGTACGCAAAGCCCGTGCAGGAGCTGCTGGAATCCGGCACCTTCCTCACGCCCCCTCCCGCGTGAACGAGATGATCAATAACTTCATCAAGCCCGGCCTTGAAGACCTCTGCGTGTCGCGCACGAGCTTCAGCTGGGGCGTGCCCGTGGATCTTTGATCCGGGTCACGTCGTATACGTCTGGGTCGATGCGCTCTTCAACTACTGCACCGCGCTCGGACTGCTCAACGAGAAGTATGACTTTGACAAATACTGGCCGGCAGACGTGCATATCGTCGGCAAGGAGATAGTCCGCTTCCACTCGATCATCTGGCCGGCAATGCTCATGAGCATGGATCTGCCCCTTCCCAAGCGCGTATACGGCCACGGCTGGCTCGTCATTGACGGCGGCAAGATGTCCAAGTCCAAGGGCAACGTCGTCGATCCCTACGTGCTGGCGGATATGTTCGGCGTCGATGCGCTGCGCTTCTTCCTGCTGCGCACCTTCCCCTTCGGCTCCGACGGCAACTTCTCCAATGAGCTGCTCATCAGCACCATCAATACCGACCTTGCAAACGATCTCGGCAACCTCGTCAGCCGCACCACGGCCATGGTCGAGAAGTATTTCGGCGGCAGCGTCCCCGCGGAGCGCGAAGCCGACGCGATGGATGACGACTTGTCGCGGTATGATCAAAAGTCCGTGCGTGATAAGTACGCCGCGCAGATGGACGAGTTCCAGCTCCACCTCGCGCTTGAAGAAGTCTTCAGGCTCATCCAGCGCGCGAACAAGTACATCGACGAGACCGCCCCCTGGGTGCTCGCGAAGGACGAGAGCAAGAAAGCCCGCCTTGCCGCGGTCATGTATAACCTGCTCGAGGCGCTGCGCGTCGCGCTGATCCTTCTCAGCCCCTTCATGCCCGAGAGCTGCGATAAGGCTTTTGCGCAGATCGGCGCGGACGAGGCCAGCCGCAGCTGGGACAGCGCTGCCGTTTACGGCGCGCTCCCGGCAGGCACGAAGGTCTGCAAGGGCGAGACGCTCTTCCCGCGCATCGACATGGCCAAGGCTCTCGAAGCGCTTGAGAAGGCCGAGGGCAAGAAGGATGAGCCGAAGGCTCCCCCCGTGCTGCCGGATGTGACCATCGACGAATTTGCCAAGTGCGACATGCGCGTGTGCAAGGTCCTCAAGTGCGAGCCCGTGAAGAAGTCCGATAAGCTTCTGAAGTTCTCCCTCGATGACGGCAGCGGCACTCCCCGTCAGATCCTCTCCGGTATCCGCAAGTTCTATGAACCGGAGCAGCTCGTCGGCAAGACCGTCGTCGCCATCCTGAACCTGCCGCCGCGCAAGATGATGGGTCTTGAGTCCAACGGTATGCTGCTCTCCGCCGTGCGCGAGATAGACGGCAAGGAGGAGCTGCACCTTATGATCCTTGACGACTCCGTCCCCGCCGGCTCCCAGCTCTGCTGACGCGGGCAAAGGTTCTGAACAGAATAAATTTACTGAACAACAAGGCGTGAGCGGCATACCGTTCACGCCTTGTTGTTCAGCTTGAAAGAGTTTCGGAAATATACTATAATGGATATAGATGGTTCGATATGATACTTGCTCCATGGATAGAGAACATGACGTTCACGGAGAAAAGGATCAACCGATGAAGCTGCCATCAGTCAGCAGGGACACACGGGGTTGGGAGGTCAGTCGGCAATGAATATAAGAGGAGTATCATTCAGAGTCCCTCAGGGGAGAAACAATATCTTGCAGGAGATCCTTGATGGGATCAATGTCCAAACGCTTTTTCTGGTATAACGTGGAAAGCCAGAATGAGGTCTGGTCGGTTCCGCATTACAAAGATTTTTTTAAGGAAGAGTATTACTCCGGGCAGGATTTCTATGAGCAGATCAAACTGCCGCATCTTGTGATTTTTCTGAAGCTTCAGGCGTACTCCGAAGAAGAGCCGTATGCGGATATTCATACATATGATGAATTTATCAAAAGCAGCTGCCTGCTGCTGGTGCTGATATATGACTGTGAATCCGTAGAAATTTTCTCTAAAGACGAGCGCATCACCAGAAGCCTGTTCGATAACGCGCGCAGGAAAGGTTTTTCAGAAACTACGCTGATCACAGACGAAAACGACGGAAGAACCAAAATGGACATTCTATAACGTCTTTCTCTATTGGAGGGAATAAACATGGCCAAAAGCAATACATAAATCGTGCTGTCTGCAAGCCGGTGCTTCGGAAGCCGTGGCGCTTATTGAAAAGGTCATAAGTGAAGAGCAGACGTGGGGCACTTACAAAATCGATAAAACCGAAACCGACGGGGCATATGCAGCTTTTGTGTGCACCCCTGTATGGACATTCTCGCTTTATCACAATTCGTTTGTGCCTGACACTCACATCACTGTCCGTGAGGACAACAGAAAATCGCAGATCGGCTTTGACTTTACCCAATGCAGATCGGCTAAACTTGCAGGCATACTGATCAATTCTTTTCTGCTGCTCTTTGCGGTTGCTGTTTCTGCCCTCGCCGCCGCGGGAAAATGTGCTCCGATCTATGCGCTTGCCGTAATTCTTGTTTGTCTTTTTGCAAATCTGGTCTCGTATCTAATGTTCCGTTTTACAGTTTCAGCATTCTATAATTCGATCATATCCAAGCTGAGACAGGTCGTCGGCAGTACACAAACCAAGGAGGACGCACTGTGAACAGAACACCTGATGTTGAAGTGGTATTTGAATTTAACGGTGCAAGGACAACTCCGGCAGTTGACGGATACCGGCCAGCGCATCTGATCACTGACAGCTACCTGACGACTGGTATCCATCATTACTATCGTATGGATGCAGTGCCGCCAAACGGTACCGCAAAGGGAACTATTACATTTCTGACACCGGAAGCATATCCCCACTGCCTTTGGCTCGGCAAAAAGATCAATATTCAAGAGGGCTCCCGTGTCGTAGGGGGGTATGCCACCATAACCAGGATATTCAACCCGCTCTCTTGTGTTCAGAGGGACAAGTGCAGCATTAGTTTGCCGCGCTTGAAAGAGTTTCGGAAATATACTATACTGACAGGGATAAGGGGTGATATGCCATGGAGGATAATATTATATTCAGCAAAGTATGGGAGGACGACTGTCTGATAGAGCTGCGGGTCACATGCACTTCTTCTGCCGCGTCCGTTATTTCGAACATATACGTCTCAGATGATTCGATCAATGAATTGATCTGTAAAATCAGGCAGTTCCTTTGCAGCAAAGATAACGATGAAACAAGTTCATGGACAAGCATCGGCTCCGAGGACGGCTCGGTCGCCTGTGTATCTCTGCGGTTTTTAAAGAAAGATACGCTCGGGCATATCGCCGTAGAAGTGTTTGCGGATATAGACGACGGCGGGAGCCGTGCAGAACATCACAGCTGCTTTTTTGTCAATACAGAGTACGGTTTGTTAATGAGCTTCTGTAACCGATTAGTGCAGCTGAAAGAAAATCCGGCCGGATATGAGATTCAATTAAATTGAGCAGGTGATAAAATGAAAGACAAAATTTGCTGCGACGCAATGAGATATCATTCAAGCAACCACTGTCCGGTTCACAGCAGTCCTTTTGAGTGCCCGGACTGGCTGATACTACATGATGAAACGACGGGAGACTATGGCATTATCATCCATGACGGCGGTCAATCGTATATAAAAATAGATTACTGTCCTGGTGCGGGCATAAATTGGGCTCTGAAAAGAGGCTGTTCAGAAAATGAATAAATTCAGGCTTATGAAAAAAATGATTTATTCTCCCTCAATAGTTTGGATGGCTTTGAGCTGTGCATGGTTGCCTTTTTGCGCTCTCGCATTGTACATTGTTTGTACTAAATTATTCTGCTACCTCCTTCGCCACAATTATTCGATTGGATTGGGCTTATGATTTCACCTATTATGATTTTAGTTATGTTAATGACGGCTGGCGGCGCAATAATAACATTTGATTTTCGGTGCAGGCCAGTTTTCTTAACCGAAGATGAGATCACACATGGTTTTATTTTCAGAAAAAGGATCAAGAAAGAGAATATAACCGGTATAGGCCTTGCCTTAGTATATGGCACAGAGACAGCAGAGACAGCATTTACTAATCATAAATATGGAGTGTATATTTGTACCGGTCAATATGATGAATCCTTAATTAAGAGACTTGGCATTTTGGAAACACTTGGTTGCAGTTGCCTAATAAAAGGTCTTAGTAAATGCCGTTCATTACTGAAAAAAGAATCTAGCATTCGGCATCGCAAGCTTTGATGCAAGCATATCCAAACACAAATTATTTTTCCTGGAGAGATTAGACTTGTATGGTCATAAAGCATGGATGTCCGATAAAGTATGCCCAAAAGTGATTGCAGCAATGATCAGTTCACGCAATAACACATATGCACCCACATGGAAAACTTGGTAAGGATGTGAGAATTAATGGCGGATTTTTGAATTGATCTTCTTTTACTTAGGAGCTACAGTTTTATCTTGTGTGAGTTGCAGAAATTCGACGGTCGGAATGATAAAAGGGAAATCGGAATAAATCCTCGGTCTCGGTATTATCCAAAGCATTACATCACTCCAAAAAGGTGGATGAGGAACATTTTTCACATAAAAAGCAGCGCATTATTCCACGATACTTTTTACTTTGAACTGCTGGTTTCTCTTTTTCTTTTTAATTCTTGGGCTGCTTTTAATACAGTGCTCTTTATTGCTGTTGGCTGTGATAAGTCCATTACTGGTATTTTGATCATTTCCCATATCTGCCTGATAATAATTAACATGATATTCTTCTCAATTATGTCATGGGTTTTTAAAAGGGAATAGTATATGCTTCCAGCTCGGCAGGGACAGCCAATTTTGAGGGGGGCATTTATAACCAGTGTAAATAGCAGCGTTATACCGAACGAGCTGATCCGCTCTATAGCCGATGCGGCAAGCTCCATGGTAAAACGTGGAATGTCCGACATATCGCTCTCTATCAATTTCTCCGAAATCAGATGGTAATATCTTTTGCTAGGGACTAATTGGTCATTTTTTGCTAAGGAGTTAAAATGAAAAAGCAAATATGTATTGTATATGAGCCATGTGATGAAATAAAACAGGGGAAATCAGTTATCACAGGTGATGGTTCAATGATTTACGTTCCGTCACCATCAATATGTCCTTTTTCGGTTTATCCGTACCATTGGTCGTTTGAAATTGCCACATCAGTTGTTACAGAGAACAAGTATAAACTAGAACACTTCTTGGGAAATCAGGTTTTTTTGAGCTGTGAAACTGCAAAAATTAAAAAACCTACTGCTTCCGCTGGATGTATATATGTGGAGATTGATTTTCCGCATGCAGATGGCGTATACTATTCTGATTATGAGCAGTTCTGCAAAAAGAAGTATTATGATCCGGATAATAAAATACTTGCTATTGGGGACATTTATGGTGAGGGAAAGTGTATTGAGTTCGCAAAAGGACAATACGTAGTTATTGACGAGACTTTAACTTCGGCTTGTATCAGCATTTAGTTTAATTTCAGAGTGATTTAATACTGCAGGCATCGCTTTTCGGGGACAAGCAGAAAATTTGCTTCAATGAAAGTGAATAACTTTTTAGAGGAGACTTCAGGCTTATGAGAAAAATGATTTATCCTCCTCAATATTATGGCTGGTTGTGAGCTGTTCAGACTTGTCTTTTTCTATTTTCGTATTGTGCACTGTTTGTACTAAATTCACTCTAATACCTACTTCGTTTCAGTTTTTCGCGTTGATTGACTCTGTGATTTCAGTTGTTATTATTTTAGCTCTAATAATAATGATTATTTGTTCAATAATAATATTTGATTTCTGGTGCAGACCTGTTTTTCTTAACTGAAAATGAACTTGCGCGTGGTTTTATTTTCAGAAAAAAGGATCAAGAAAGAAGATATAACAGGTATAGGCATTGCCCAGATATACGGCACAAAGACAGCAGAGTCAATCTATAATAATCACAAATATGGAGTGTACATTTGTACTGGCCAATGTGATGAATCCTTAATTAAGAGAATCGGCATTTGGGAAACCTTGATGTGCAGCGAACTAATTAAAGGACTGCGTAAATGCCGTTCATTACTGAAAAGGAGCGGTACAGGCATCGCAAGCTTTGATGAGCAAGCATATCCAAACACCATATTTTATCTGGGAGAAGATTTAGACTCGTATGCAGTCATAAAAAGCATGGATGTCCGAAACATGAGGTACATATTATTTTGAACCATGAAATATAAACTTTCAAAAAAAAAAGAAATCCCTCATATTAAGACTGTTTGTAGAGCGAGAGGTGCCGGACTTTATATGCGAGATAGTGATAGACAACATAAATCTAAGCGAGCATTATGAAGAGCTGTTTAACTACTCTATTGCTGTGCTTGACGGCACAGATGTGGAGTTTGGGGAAAGAACGCATCCGGTACAGACCGAGCATTTGTTTTCGCTCAGCAATACAAAGATGTCTTAATAGAACTCATGAGTTCACTCGCAGACCCAGATTGGTTAGTACACGTAAGCCTGTGCTTTGCAGTGCTGGAGATCCTCAGAAAGTTCCAGCTTGCATCGCAGATGAGCCGTCTAAGCAGGCGGATCAGTTTGCAAAGGGCGTATTGTTAAAGCCGGTTTACCCAAGCAAGTTCGAGCCGGGGAGCAGCGCTTAAAACTGCGCCTCAGTGCAAAGCTTCCAGCGCCGTGTTCCCCGGCTCATTTAGGCTGACGGGTATGCAGCTCCCGGCAGCACGTCTGCGTCGTACACCTACGATGCGCAGGGGCAGCTTCTTACCGAGACCTACGGCGGCAAGACCTACACCTACACCTATGACACCTACGGAAACATCCGGTCGGTATCTGACGGGACGACGACCAAGGTGTACAGCTACGGTGACAGCAGCTGGCTGGATCTGCTGACGGCGTATGACGGTCAGAGCATCAGCTATGACAACATAGGCAACCCGACGAGCTGGTACGACGGGACAACGTTCACGTGGTCCAACGGGCGCAGGCTCACGAGTGCGGTAAACAGCAGCACGGGTCTCAACAACAGCTACACCTACGACATGGACGGCCTGCGTCTGACGAAGACGGTCGGCAGCGTAGAGCACAAGTACGTATGGCAGGGCAGCAAGCTGGTAGCTGAGTACTTCGGCGGTACGGAGTTTGAGTTCTTCTACGATGAGAACGGAGCGCCGTATGCGTTCTCGTACAAGGCGACGGCATCGGCGACGCCGGTCATGTACTACTACGTGACGAACCTGCAGGGTGATGTAGTAAGCATACTGAATGCCAGCGGGACGTCTGTAGCGGAGTACAGCTACAACGCATGGGGCAAGGTGCTGTCGGCTACTGGCACGATGGCGGCGATAAACCCGATCCGCTACCGCGGCTACTACTTCGACTCCGATTCTGGCCTCTACTACCTCAAATCCAGATACTACGATCCGAACCTTCAGAGATTTATTAATAGCGATGTGATTCCCTCAACCGGGCAGAAATTCATAGGTGCAAATATGTTCGCATATTGCCTGAATAACCCGGTAGGTTTGTATGATACAGATGGCAACTTCCCTGTTGTAATTGTTGCAGCTATGATTGTCGGCGGAGCAGTTGGCGCTATGGTAGGGGGAGTATTTGGCGCGATAAATGCTAAAGCCAGCGGGCAAGATCCTAGAATTGGAGCAATATATGGAGCTATAACTGGCGCAGCAACCGGCGTGATAACTGGTATAGTTGGGGCAGGATCAGCAGTGGCAGTTGGGGGTCAAGGTGGCTGAGTTGCTACAAATGCGGCGATTGCTGGATACTCAGATTATGAATCGCAAAAAGACAATATAGCTTAGAAAGTGAAAAATCGGGAAAGACCGAAAACTTTAAAGTTGACAAAACATCAATAGCCATATCTGCAGCTTCAGCGTCAATAGGATCAGTTCTCGGATTGCATTTAACAACCGCAAAGAATGTTGCAGAGGTAGTCCTTACAGGAATAACAAGCGGAAAATTCGCTTCAATGGCCGTAGGTGCTGTGGAAATGATGAGTCGTGCTTTTCTTAAGCTATTTAGAAAGTGAATAACTTTAGGAGACTTCAGGCGTATGAAAAAAAATGGTTTATTCTCCCCTCAATATTTTGGCTGGTTATGAGTTGTTCATCTTTGTCCTTTTCTATTTTTCGCATTATACACTGTTTGTACTAATTTCACTCTAATACCTCATTCGTTTCAATTATTTGAGTTGATTGGATCTGCGATTTCATTTGTTATTATTTTAGCTCTAACAGCATGGGCTATTAGTTCGATAATGGCATTTGATTTTTGGTGCAGGCCTGTTTGCTTAACTGAAAATAAGCTCACGCGTGGTTTTATTTTCAGAAGAAGGATCAAGAAGGAAGATATAACAGGTATAGGCATTGCCCTAATTTACGGTGTAGAGACAGCAGAGTCAGTATATAATAATCACAAATGTGGAGTGTATGTTTGTACCGGCCAATGTGATGAAGCCTTAATTAAGAGAATCGGTATTTGGGATACACTGCTCCACAGTGAGCTGATTAAAGTACTGAGTAAATGCCGTTCATTACTGAAAAAAGAACGGTACAGGCATCGCAAGCCTTGATGAGAAATCATACCCAGACGCCATATTTTATCTGGGAGCGGATTTAGACTTGTATGCGGTCATAAAAGCATGGATGTCCGAAACATGAGGTATATATTATTTTTGAACCATGAAATATAAACTTTCTAAAGAGGACTACGGCAGGGTCAGCAAGCTGGCAGCCGAGCATTTTCGGCGGCGATCATGTACTACTGCGTGACGAACCTGCGAGGTGAGAACACTATGATAGTCAGACTCAGAAATTACTTGACATGTGAGCTTCCGGACGGATGGACAGCAGAAGAAAACAATGGCGTCACGTCAATCTGTCACGCCGATGGCGATGGGGCGCTGACATTGTCGTACCATTCAATAGCCGGAATGTAGGAAACCTTTGGATGAGCACATCATCAGCATAATAGCCAAAAAGGTTTTTAGATGAAAATCAGGTCAATCTGAAGCATGCGCTCATTTTGGACGGAACCCAAAAAAGGGGAAAACCGTTCTGTATGGCACCGGTACGCTGCCTGATAGTTGGTTTATAAAGCTATGGGTCATTGCAAAATATCCTGAAGTTGTGTTTGCAACATACCAGAGTGAAAAAGAAACAGCTGAATTGAAGAAAATCGACAAAGTTGTGTCCAGTCTCGTGTTCGTCGATGCCTGACTGTTCAGAAAGTGGAGTCGAATGAGCAACATAAAAGAAATCATAGATACTTGGGATCCAATATGTCTTTTTCCCATTCTGCCCCGGAAGACGAATACCATTCTGAGATTTCACAAATCGAGGCTTTTCTGAGTGAACCACGGGCAGAGAAAGACCTTGGGGAGTATATTTTCACACTGTTTACTGAATCATTCGGGGCAGATGCTTTTCAGCGTTCAATGGCCGAATGCTGTATTATAGCCCGTGAAATCTTAGAAACAGTAACGGTCAAGTAATAAGCTGCTATTTATGCGGAGAGCAAACAAAAAGCTGCATTCCAGTTTTCACTGAAATGCAGCTTTTAACTTGCGTGGCAGCCAAAGGTTGGCACAGCGCAAAAAAATCATTGCGGACTGTGTACAGTCCGCAATGACGATGGCAGGGTCAGCCAATTTTGAGGACGGGAGCATTGCACTCAAATATTGTATATCCTGCAGGATAATGCCCTATCACTGAAAAATCACAATCTCGTCGCTGTTCCATCATGCTCGACCAAGAACAGATACGGCGTGGGACCATTGTCTGCTAGTTCATGCCCGTACTTTTCCAGAGCATAATCTAGGATTTCATCTGTTGACACATTGGGTACAAAGTCCAGTTTCTTATACCAAGGGAATTCTTCGATATTGATATCAAAAGTATGCTGTCTAATTTCTTCTACCGTTGGATAACGACATGCTACAATATATCTACACATATAAGCTCCTTTTTGATAAAACAAATTCAGCAACTATCTATTTACCTTCCAGTACCCACTGCGATCTGAACCAACTCTTTCAATGGCACCTTTTTTTTGAGCTTTTTTCAAGCGACTTGCGATGGACTTTCTGCTCACGCTCAATCTTTCTGCCAACTGCTGCATGGTATATCCGGGGTCTTCTTCCAACAAGAGAAGAACCGCTCGCTCATTTTCAGTCACCCTATCAGTCACCCTATCAGTCACCCTGTCGGCAACCTTGACGATCCTATCTCCTGGCGCAGTGAACTTGACCATGATGTCTCCGGGGTTGATGGTGTATTCAGGCTGAGGAACACCGTCGTTTTTTTACAAGCCGAGCATATCTTCTCTATTCCACGTCCCCAGCTTTCTATAAACCAGCCAGATAAAAAGACATGTGCAATATTGGGGGTTATATGGGCTGGATGCGTGCTTGTGCATCAGGTTCTCAAGCGTCCAGTTCTCCGGGAGACGTCCGCAATTTGCAATATACAGTCTGTCGGCGTATACGCTGATCTGAATGGGAACACCCGACTGATATTCCTTGTGGCACAGCGCGTTAAGCAAAGCTTCACGCAGAGCAGCTTCAGGCACAAAATAGCGTTCTATGCGCTGCATGCCGTCGTAGGTTATCTTTGCACGCATATATTTCAGATAGACGAGCTCGACGATTTTATCGATCTGCTCCAAGATGGAGCCATGCACTTCATCCTGATATAACAAATCAGCGTCATTTTCAAAGTAACCTTATTTTTACATAGGCACCGAGCTGCCAACGTTCGGGGTCTTTGCTGAACAGCAGCATAGCGGCGTTAGTCAGGTAAGCACCATTTTAAGATGGACTTTTCCATAAGGGCGTCTTTCGGCTCGTCAAGTACACTGTTATCTATACGTCCCTTTTTAGATGCCCACTGCTTGAAATGCTCGACGATATTGTCGTCAACATCATTAAGTGAGAATGCCGGGAGCGGAAGATTGTCCCATGTAGCACCGCGCTTACGCATCAAAAACGCTTCGAGTGCCGGACCTGTCAACACCTGTTTTGTGCTTCCGCTGCGGTAATAGTATACGCCCTTGCAGGATATGCCTATGGGATATGTTGGAACATCAATTTTCAATGTAGTCCTTACCGTTTTCAGTCAGGAGATTGACGCCAACGATAATGCCCATCGCATCCCGCACTTTGTTAGAATATCTTCGAGGAGCTTGCGGGCATTACTCAAGCCAATTACATTTCCCTCATCATCACAACCGATATATATTTTCCCACCCTGAGCATTTGCGTAGCCGCAAATCCACTCAAGGTATTCGTCTTTCCATTTGCTTTTCCACTCGATATTCTGGCTTTCAGGCATATATATCAACCTTTCTGAGATTCAATTAGCTTTAATTTTATATTATAACAGACAGGGCTGTAAAATCAACCGATATAGTTCAGCAAAAAATGTTTGCCAATTCTGCGCCAGAACATTTGAAGAATAATCGGAAACAAGTAAGCATCACTTTGAAGAGCTAATCTTCTTTGCGTGTCTATCCAAGGAATACTGCGCACATGCTATGATTCTATCTCTTTGACTGCATAATATCAGCAAAGTAAAATTTATCTGCTCTCCATATTCACATCCCGCCCATCTCCATACGGTTACCCTGACTACCATCCATGATTTCTCAATGCTGAAGCAGCCCTTATATGGCATAACCCCGGTCGGAAAACATCCCGTCCTCCTCATTCATGCTCGGTATTCTCCGGCTCAGATTTGGGAGTCACCGCGACCATAGTGGCATGCGGCTCATAGTAGTAGCAAGGAAAGAACTGCCCGTCATAGACCTGCTCTAACCGCATGCCATTGTCATAGACCACGCCATATGGTGTGACCGTGCCGCCGACGCTCGCAATGAGCTGTCTTGCCGTTTCCTCACCATCCAGTGCCTCCAACTCGATAACAGTTGCACAGCCGCCGTGCAGGTTCATATATAGTGGTCACGGCCAACAGCGGCGAGGTCAGAAAAATCCGTAATAACTGTGGCTTCCTGACAACAGAAGGTCAGGTTGATTAAATCCTTCAGCTCGAAAGCTCCAGTTTGTTGTGCCATCGCCTGAAACTGAGTAGCTTCTCCCCATATCGAGACCATCCAGCCGCTTGGCAAGATAGTTTAACTCCTCCATTGACGGTGAACTTTTCCGTGTGCTTAAGCACAGAATAAAAGCTATTGATCTCTTGCACTTGGCAGTCAGCTTTTGACTGCATCGCCAATTTCAATGCCTCAACGGCTCCGGCCAAGGCAATGCATCGGTCAAAGACCGAGCGGACGATGACTCCGTTTGGGGCGCCGGTAGAAGGCACGCCCAGCACCAAATCCGGGAAAGGGCGGTCACCCACCAACAGGGATAAATCCGGTCCAGCAGCGGCATAGAACCAATTGTCAGCCGCCGCCGTTCCACAAAGAGCAGGATAAAAGGAATTGACCAGCGTGGGGAACCGCGTTGCAGGGGACAACAGCTGTTGGTCAGGATGGCCAGCAGCCGTTCCCGCGGCGAATCGATGATGCGGCAGCCCACCACCCCGGCGGCATTGCAGCCAGATGGTAAAGGGCCTGCCGCAGGCTTCACCAGCATTCAGCAGCCGGTCGGGTGTAAACCACCAGGGCAGGTAACGCCATATCCTCAGCAAATTGTTGAAAAGCGGAAAACAGCATCACCAATACCAGGCTTTTCACCCATTAAACGCCAGGATCGGTTTGTCGATGCAATAAGGCGGCACCCAGCAGCGCCCGCTAAGCAGATTATACCAGCGGAACTTCAACCCGGGCCGAGGGCAGATTGGCACCGCTGATGGTCAGCCAAAAGATGACTGCCAGCAGCCCCAGCATAATGGGGATGCCCCAGCGGCCGGTCACCTTATCCAGCCTTCGGTCCGCCGTGGGTGCTTTTTCCTCCGGAGCAATACGTAAT
>VOFK01004179.1_pt1 | contig 16416 bp, 22 predicted proteins | sample 5384121 | NCBI WGS metagenome assembly VOFK01 (sample SAMN12384730, study PRJNA508395) | human gut metagenome | isolation source: healthy gut J | host: Homo sapiens
GGGGCACGGACCGTACTCAACGAAAACTCGAATAGCAAAAATGCTGTATTCATCTAATTTGTCTGCGAGATAATTTAATTCGTCAAGGCTCTCATATTCGCTCAACATATCATATATCCCGTCAATATAACAATCATAGTCTGTAATAAACCATTCCTCATACGGCGAACCGAATACATCTTTTCCGCCTATACCTATACGCCTAAATACATCTTGCATTTCATCAGGAGTAACAGGGAACTTCACCCATTCGCCTACTAAATATCCCTCGTTATATTTTCCAAGATTGGTAACATAAGCGGCCAAGTGAAAATCTGGTGTGCCTTCTGTATCTGCCATATATCAACCTCACTTTCCGTCAAAATCCAGCCTGAAATGTACATACTTATCGTTGCTGTCGATTAAAACCACGTCCGCGTCATAGGTCTTATCCTTTTTCTCGGAATACAAGCCTTTTACCTTTGTTCTGCCTTTTTGCGAGCAAATCAGACGCCATTTTCTTTTGTAATCTCTTTTTCGCTTGCTTGTGAAAAACCTGTCATTTTTCCACATAACGAATTTTACAGCTTTTATTAGCGCAATAAAAGTTATTTTTGCTTTCGTGTACGTCCGAACCGCAGCGGGGACATATACCGATAACCTCACGCGGCGCGCGGAATATCGCTCTGTCCTCGTCTGTGATGAATGAATATGTGGTTACAAGCTCCCTTGTCAAATCCTCAATTCCTTTCATAAACTGCTCCGGCGGATAATTGCCCTTTGCAATCTCGGCAAGGTTATTTTCCCAATCGGACGTTAGAATAGGTGATGTGAGCTTTTTCGGGAAGAACGCTGACAAGACTTATACCGTTATGAGTTGCAACAATAGACTTGCCCTTACGCTCTGCAAAAACCTGTCTGTACCAGCTTTTCTATAATTGCCGCTCTTGTCGCCGGCGTTCCCAAGCCCTTGCGTTCCGCTTCGTCCGTTGTTTCGGCGGCTCCTGCCGTTTCCATTGATGATAATAGAGTGTCCTCCGTAAACGCTTTCGGCGGTGAGGTATAACCCTCTTTGACTTCTGATGAAACGGTAACGGTTTCGCCTTTTGTAATACAAAATACATCTTCGGCGCGGTCTGTGTCCGAATGAATATATCTTTTAAAAAGCTGTTCGATATTTTTCCAGCCCTCAAATAAAATGATTTTACCCTTTGCCGTAAACTGTACGCCGCCGCACTCCAAAACTGCGGTAATTGTTTCATACTCATACGGGAATTAACCGCACATAACAGCTTGCACATAATAAGGTGAAGTATATTACTTTCGCCGTTTGGTATTTCCGCCAAGCTGATATTTTCAATTTCTGCCGTCGGAATAATAGCGTGGTGGTCTGATACCTTTTTCATTATTGAATAAGCAGAATGTATCAGGCTTAAAATCCGTACAGTTTGAGAACGGCGCGAATTTTGACGCTATATGAACGATTTTAATAACAGTATTGTGCATATCGTCCGTTAAATAATCGGCTGTCGGTTCTCGGATATGTAATCAGCTTCTTTTCATAAAGCGATTGAGCATAGTCAAGCGTCTGTTTCGCCGTATATCCGAATATTCGGTTTGCTTCGCGCTGTAATGTTGTGAGGTCAAACAGTTTCGGCGCGCCTGTTTTCTTTTTCTCTTTAACAGCGGAAATACAAACGGCCTGCCTTTCGTGGCAAGCCGCTTGTAAATTCTGCGCTTCGTCTTTGTCGGAAATCTTATCGCTTACAGCCTTAATATTGCCGCCGTCAATTTCAACGGTATAATATTTTTCTTTCCTGAACACTGAAATTTTGCTGTCCCGTTCTGCTATCATAGCAAGGGTAGGCGTCTGAACGCGTCCTATATTCAAATGCTTTCTATACAGTGATGTAAACAGTCTTGTTGCGTTTATACCGATAATCAATCAGCTTTTTTTGCGCGGCATAACGCGGAATTATAAAGATATCATACTCGCGTCCGTCTTTGAGGTTATTAAATCCCTCGCGGATTGCGCTTTTTCTTCCATTGAGGAAATCCATAAACGGAAGTACGGCTTTTTTTGCAGCCACACATATTATATACAAATCTGAAAATCAATTCGCCCTCGCGTCCTGCGTCGCACCGTTTATAATCTCGGTTATGTCGTTTCGGTTCATTAAACCGCTGACAACCTTATACTGATTTTCCCTTGCCCTTGTTGTTTATGGCAAACTGCCATTTTTCAGGTAGGATAGGTAAATCCTCATATTTCCATACCGCGTATTTTTCATCATACGCCGCTGCGTCCGCCAAGCCTGCAAGATGTCCGATACACCAAGTAATGATATATCCGTTTCCCTCAAAATATCCGCTTTTTCTTAGCGGTTATGTTCAGCCTTTGCGTAGCTCTGGGCTGCCGACGGCTTTTTCCGCAATTACTAATTTCATTTATTTAATCATTCCTCCTTTATTTTTACATACAAAAACAGCACCAACAATGAGTGCTGTTTTTGTGGTTGTATATTATCCTTTATAAAACAGTTATAATATCCTCTGAAATACCGTATTTTTTTGCAACTGCTTTTACTAACGCTCTTTCTGAATGGTATTCCGTATTATCCACTAATGTTTGGTCGTCATATAATTCCTCATCATCTTCATCAAATAACATTATATGCTCAACTCGATATATGCCAATTAAGTTTTCTGGCATTTCTATGGATAATTCAACACGTCCTATTTCTCCTATTACATCAGGTAGTCCGCTATCATCTACCGCCCAAACTTCACCATCACTAACTACAATCATTCCATTACCTGTATATTCATCAACCTTACTCATATACAATCTCCCTTTCTACTTGTTAGTAAGTATAAAATTTCTTGAATAAATATTATATCATAAACAAAGTAATATTGCAATATATTTTATTCATCTTCTGTATATGTATCGTCCTCGTTTTTCGGTTTCCTCGTCCTCGCCGTCGGTAAATTCAAAAATCTTCCAAATCGGGGGGCGTTTTCCATATTCTTTTTTGGAAGATAAACCTTGAAATAGTACGCGCCAAGACCGCCTATACCTATAATCGCAATCAGAATAAGCATTATACTTGAATTGCCTGACTTTGATTTATCGGTTTTCGGCGCGGTTTTCGTCTTACCGTCCGGCTCCGCCGACGGCGCGCGCTGCGCCTGCGTGTGGGGCTTGCTTTTACTGCTGCGGGTACTGCCGCGCTGTTTTCCTTTAGCAAGCGCTTCAAGGTCGGATATATCAACCTTATTCAAGAAATACATTATCGTTTACATTCTGCTTGTCGATAACGATAAAAATACGCTGCCGTCCTTTGCGGTTACGCTTATAAACTGCAATTTATCACTGTCGGAAATGTTGTCTACAACGTGCCCCGCGCCCGCTGTTGATATGGTACGCGCCGGCTTCGGCGTTTCCGTTGCCGCCGGCGCTGCTGCTGTACTGTCATAGTTTGCGTGTGCGGTTATTCCGCACATTCCGCCAAAGCATAATAAAGCTGCTGATAATATCGCAATAATTTTATTCTTCATTCGTGCCGTCCTCCTGCTGCTCGTTTTCCTCAATAGCCTTTAATTCCTCCTCGTACTCGTCGGGAAGAAAGAACATCACCCTTTGCATACGCGCTTAAAAAGTACGGTAAGCTGGGGAGTGCTAAGTTTAACAGCCTTAACGAGATTTACAATCTGCAAATTCTCGGCTTCGACTTTCTGCGCTTCAAGATTGCGTAATTTTTGCTGATACTCGCTTATCTTTGCTTTTTGTCCTTATAATATCCTTTTCGATTTTTTCAAGTGTTGCCATAATTAAAATACCTCCATAAAATTAAATTTTTTGTTTTGCGATAAATTCATCAATCTTTTTATCGACTTCGGAAAATGTATTCCCATATTTGAACTTTTGACTTGCAAGGTTTTGTCCTTTGATAATATTTCAAGCTCATTCCATAGGTCAGGGGTGGTATTGCTTCAAATATGCAAACTCGCCGTAAAGTCGCGTTAGGACAGAACCAACAACCGCCCCTTTTTGTGATACTTTATATATTGGGGACAGCAAATCATACTTGCTGCATAAATCATAAGCCATTTGTTCAGTATAGCCATATTCGGCAAGTAATGATATTTTATTTGTACCGTCAAGCCTTGTAAGCCTCGCCGGTTCGTCTGCGGCTATTCCGACATATTGTACAAATCCGCCATTTACATTTTTCAAATAATCCTGAATTGCTTTTTAGTTTTATACGGCTGTTAATTGTACACATTCCACCTATCGGAAAACCGCTTTTTCTTCCATTTCTTAACGGAGTTTTTTAGATTTTGTGATTATCTGATGAAAACAATCTAAATAATCTTTTGTCGCGTGTAATATTTCAACCGTATAACCCCATTCTTCAAAAACGGGAATAGCTCTGTTTTTGATAAAGTCTATATGTTCGGGTAATTCGCCTGAAATACCGCGTTTCTTATCAAACATTACCTCGCTGAAAATGACGGTTGACGGCGGCAAGTTATTAATATGACTAAGTATTATTGCCGCCGTACTGTCCCTTGCCACCGCTCAACTGTAAAGATAACGCATATCAACCGCCCCCAAGTCTGCCAAAGGCGTAAAAATGCGAACTCCAATAGGAACTATCAATACTCGCGTACTGAATAGGGTTGCCGCAATGTATCATCATACCGTTACCGACAAATATTCCGACGTGGGTTACAGGCTCGCCCGCGTTATATGTGCCTGTAAAAAAATATAATGTCGCCGGGTTTTGCGTCCGCTCTTGACACAACCGCGCATTGATTAAAAATACCCTGCGCTGTTGTACGGGATAGAGGATATACGCCTGACGCCTGATATACCCAGCATACAAAACCGCTGCAATCAAAACTCGTTGACGGTGAAGAACCGCCCCATACATACGGATAACCTAAGTATTTTTTCGGCTTCCGTTATAAGACGTCGGAATGTAGCGTCGTTTAATGCTTCGCCGGTATGGTATAACTCGGCGGCGCTGCCGGATTAGAATAAATATCGTCCGCAAATAAATAATCGCGGTTGCCCTTGCTTTCAAGATATATACCGTATAATTCCCGCTGGTCGTCCGTAAGGTTCGTATTTGTAAGCATAGTAATATTCTTGTTTACAAGCGTAACATTGAGTATTTTATATTCCTTGTCGTTGCCCTCGTCGTCCGTCCTTGTTTCCGTCTGAGATGTAAGCGTTAATATATACTGCTGTTCAAACAAATCATCAAGCGGCTGTTTTACATCATCAAAAAGTGAAATCCATATACAACGCCGTGACGTAGGAAATGAGCTCATACGAATTATGGCCTATCTGCGCCAAATCGTAATTGTATTCGTCATAACCTCCGTAATCGCGTTCAATATTGTTTATCTCACTTTGTAAACCGCTTTCAAGGTCTTTGTAATAGTTTTTCCGCCGCGTATATATCTTCGTCCTCCGCAAAAAGTATGACGATACCATAATTGAGTTAAAGCCCGTTGTACCCATAACCGCGCAAGATAAAATTGTAGTTGCTATCAAGCAATTATTAAAGCAATAGCAAGAATGACGCCGAATACCTTTTTATGACGCTTTATAAATTCAACAACGTACACCGTAACGTCCTTTGTGGTCTTTGCGGCTCGTTTTGCCTTTTTAGCGTTCTGTTCGGCGCGCTTCGCCTGCTGGTATTTTTTCTTAATCTGCTTTTTCTGAAAAAAATTTCCTCAAAGCTGATTTTTTCTTGAAATCGGGATTATCCGCAAGTGTTTTTTGAACAAAGGCCTTTGCTTCCGCTTTCTCTGCTCTGAATTGCAGACGCGCCGCTTTTTATACGGCGCGTTTTTGCGGTTTTGTATAATCATACGCCCTGTACGGTTTCCAAACCGTAAAATGCTTTTTCGGCTTTCTGTTCTGTCTTATGCGCGGCTTCAATTCCTGTATTTTCGTGTTCTGTTTCGCTCACTTTTGAATGTGCCTTGTTTAATACGGTCATACCTGCCATATCCGCCGCATTTTTACAGGGGAACGGTGGTATATATCGGATTGAGGCTTAATCTCTTTTTCAAATTTCAGACGGGTTTTAGCTTTCTTTTTCTTTTCATCATAAACACGCTGCTTTTTTAACCTTGCGCTTATGAGGTAATTTGTTTTGTGCTTTTTCCGCCTTGCCTTTGAGCTTATCGGCTTTCGCCTGCGCCTTTTCCGCTCGCTTAAACTGAAAATCGCCCTTTTCGGGAATATCTAAAAACAGTATCGGCGTTTTCCGCCGACTCTGTTTTGATTGCTTTTTCCTGATATAAGCGGTTTTTGCTTCCGGCTGTCTGTTTTTCGGTTTTATCCTCTGACGGACGGAATGAAAATTCCGTCTTGCTTTCCCGCGTTTCAAAAACAAAATCCTCTTTTTCCGTTACTCTGTCAAAAACCGTATCGCCTGCGTCAACCGCTTCTTTGATGTTGTACTCTGCTGTTTTTTTCGGTCTTGACGCGCTTTTTCTGATAGGCTCGGTTTTTATCCGGCTGCTTCGGATTGCCGTCTGCGGAATCCTTTTCGGAATCCGCGCCGAGCTGAAAATCCGAATTGCCGTTTACACGGTCAAACGCTTCATCAGGATTATGTGTTTGCTCGGTAAAGTCATAATTTCCGTTATCTTTTAAGGCTTCGGCACTATCCGGCTGCGTTTCTTCCGCCGTACTATCTGCGGAATGTTCAGTAATATCAACATCAAATTTCTTTTGATTAAATTTGCGCTGATACCGTTTATTTCTTGCCGCCGTAGTTACGGCATTAGAAAAACCGCCACTTTTGGGCGGCTCGTTTGTCGGCGGGGAATATGGTATATCCGGCTGACTATCAAGGTTAATATTCTCTAAGTCCTCTTGCTGTTCTGTATTATTTTCGGTAGGCTTTAATATTTCCTGACTGTCTGACGGATTTTGTACGGTAGAAGTATCAAGCGGCTTTTCGGTATCTAAAAATTTCTGCTGATACCTATTATGTTCTGAAGAAGTAAAAGGGCTTCGCGCTGCTTCTTTTGCGCTCTGCCGTCCGAGAACGGTATCGGCTTCAACCTTTTTTGAAAAATCCGTGTCCTTATTCCGCGCCTTAAATTCATTGTCTTTCATTCATTACCTCCGCTGTTAAAGTTCGAGATTATCGCGCTTTTTTGTCTGCGTCGGCTTCGGCATGCTTTTTCTCTGCCGCCTTAATGGAATTTAACTCCTTGCGGATTGACGGCTTTTTATCTGCGCTTCGGCTGATATTTTCCGTCTTTGCCGCTTCCTGAGCTTTTTGCATTTTCTCTGTAACATATCCGGGTAGAAGATGTTCGTGTACCATAAAAGGATTTTTTTCATATTCTTTCGGAATGGGCGGGAAATTTCCGTGAATAAATGTGAATAGGCTTTTATTCTGCCTTGTATATATTTTTCCGCTTCCGCCTTATCCTTAAATGAGCGTTCTTGTTCTGCAATACAGTTATTATGACCAACTGGACTATTTGTGCCAATAGACCATTTCACTTCCCAGCGTCTTGTTTTTTTCTGAACGCCAGCTTGTGTAATCATACATACGGTATGTCATTTTATATACCATATTACTGATAGATGTACAATCGTAGTTATAACAATCTCTGTCGTTTACCCATTTATTTGAAGAATGCGAAACCTCCGGTACTTGCAAATACTCAATAGCCCTGTCAAATTGTCTTGTAATTGCCGCTTTTTTTTTCCCAATCCCGCGCTGACTGCCGTACTTTTTCAAAGGCGGCTGTTTCTTTTTGACGTTATTATCACGCATAGCCTGTATTTTTTCAAGCGGTTGTGAAATCAAATTCAATATATCGGTTTCATTAACGATTATGGTATGCTCAACTTTAAGTGTGGCGCCGGCTGATAAATCGTCATTTTCATAAGTACGGTAATTATCGTAATCTTTGTACATATATACCTCCTGACATTTTTTATTCTAATTCCTTTTAATCGGATAGGGCTTACAATCTCATAGCCGCGTCTTGCGGCAAGCTCGGCAATATCGGCAATCAGCTTTTTGCGTTCCGCGCGCTCTATATTCCTGATTGCTTCATACGCCGTAAAATCCTTGCACCCGCTGCCGTTAAGAAAATCCTTGTTTTCTCTGCTTATATCTGCTCACCTCCAAACTCACAATATTTCTTACATCTTCCCGTTTCAATATCTGAAATGAATTTAAGTATAGGGAACACCTGCGGAGGACATACGGCATTACCTAAGGCTTTTAGCCTGTCGGCTCTGCCGTCCGTCCTGTCCGTTATACGCGGAACGCCGACAGGTTCCCGTTCCCACAACTTAAATCCGTCCATTGCTTCGGGAACCCCATTAACCATTCCACCCAGTCGGGATTGAGCGCCGCCGTCTCCGACTGCGGCTGTTCCTCTAATATCACCTGCGCCGCAAAGGTTCGCCCCCTGTCCTTGCTTTTTCCTCATTACCTCCGGCGGAAATTTTGACCTTATCCCGTCCGACGCTACCGGCGTCATATAGAACACCGCCGCCGACAGCGGAAGGCTCCAGATTGCGCCGTTTTTGTTCTTCTTCCGAAATATCCCGTTGTCTGAAAGATACACATTCATATTTACAGCCGCCGTCTGCTTTTTTTGTTGTTGTCGGAGGCAAGCGGAGTGGGAAACATCAACGCCGACGATAAAAGTTCTTGTGCGCTGATGCCACGCGCCGACACCGCAAGCTGGTAATACGAATGTTTGAACAGTGTAGCCCGCTTTTTCCAAGTCAAAAAAATCGTTTTGTCGAGCCCCATATTGATGAACCCAGCAACATTTTCGCCAAGCACCCAGCGGGGCTTGAGCTCTGTAATGACGCGGCACATTTCAGGCCACAAGTAGCGGGTATCTTCAAACCCTTTTTTGTTTCCCCGCGCTTGAAAACGGCTGACAGGGAAATCCGCCGCTAATGAGGGTAACGCTGTTTCGTCCTGTTTTTTCAAAAAATACCTCCTTTGTTAGAGTTGTAATATCACGAAATCGGGGCACGCGAGGCCACCGCTTTTCAAGTATGGAAGTCTGGAAATCCGCCCATTCACATTGGCAGACGGTTTTAAACCCCGCTGCTTCTGCGGCGAGGTCTATTCCGCCTATACCTGTAAACAGGCTTAAATGCGTTAAATCATTCATCTTTCTGTATTTCCTCCGGCTTCGTCGTCATATACGAATACAGCTTCAAGTCTTTCGGGGAAACGGTCTACAAACGGAATGATTACATTTCCGTAAAATAAAAGTCCCTCGCCCTCGCCCGACTGCGTTACATACGATAATTGGTGAGGGGATATATTGCTGCTTCGCTAAAATCTGTCTGTCGCCGCCTGCCTGATTGAGCATATAGATAAAATCGGAATTTTCAAAAAATATTCTCAATCTCTCTTGACGATAACAGGTCTTTGACATTCTGCGTTATGCCTGTCGGAATACCGCCCCATTTACGAAAGCGTTTCCAAATCTCAACCGAATATGCCGCCGTCTGTTCCTCCTTTAACAGTAAATGAAATTCGTCTACATAATACCGCGTCGCCTTATGCTCCGCGCGGTTAATTGTTACTCTGTTCCATACCTGATCCTGAACAATCAGCATACCCAGCTTTTTAAGCTGCTTGCCGAGCTCTTTAATGTCATAGCAGACAATACGGTTATTTACATTTACATTTGTACGGTGATTAAACACGTTTAATGAACCGTTTACATACAAAATCAAGCGCCGACGCGATACGCTGCGCTTCCGGCTCCGGCATAGCTTTAAGCTCGTTATATAAATCTTCCAAAATCGGCATTTTAGACGGTTCGGGATTAGCGAGGTACGGACGGTATATATTTATAACCGCTCTGTCAATCACGCTTTTTTTTCAATCGGTTCAAGTCCGTTCTTGCCGCCGACAATAAGCTCACACAATGAAAGTATAAAATCTGATTTTTAATTGTACGGGATTTTTCGTCCTCGCTGTAATTGAGGTTAATGTCCATTGGATTGATATAATCGTGCGAGTTCGGGGAAATCCGTATAATCTGACCGTTAAGCCTTTGACACAAGCGGCGCGTACTCCGCTTCCGGATCGCATATAATTATATCGTCCTGCGTTACAAAAGGAAAGCGTTAGCAATCTCTCTTTTCGCGCTGAATGATTTACCACTGCCGGGTGTGCCTAAAATTAAGCCATTCGGATTTTTTTTGAGCTTCTTTCGGTCAACAAGTATCATATTATTTGATAATGCGTTTAAACCGTAATATAACGCTTCATCGCCGGCTTGAAAAAGCTCCTGCGTAGTAAAGGGTACAAAAATAGCGGTTGACGAGGTAGTCAATCCGCGTTGTATCTCTATTTGATTTAATCCGATAGGCACGCTTGACATTAGCGCCTGTTCCTGCTGGAAGTCAAGACGCTTTAATGCACAGTTATATTTTTGAGCGATACCCTGCGCCGCGAAAAACATATTATCAAGTTTTTGTTTGTTATCCGCCGTATTCATCACAAGAACAGTAACAAGGAACATTCTTTCATTTCTGCTCTGCAACTGCTCTAATAAATTCTTTGCTTCACCGCCGAATGTCGCAAGGTCTGACGGTATAATATCCATATCATAACCGCTTCTGACCGCCTTTTTCTGTTCCTCAATCTTCATCTTGTCAAGGTCGGTTATTTTCCGCTTGACCGTCTTTATAGCTTCCGACTGGTCGATAGACTTAATATGAATATTTACGCCTATTCCCATATCGAGGTCGAGGAAATCCGCGCAAGCATACGGTCTGTTAATTCAGGCGCGAGTATCTGTAAAAATGATACAGTTCCAATTCTGCCGCCCATTCCAAACGTGCGGCTGTCGCGGAAATCAAACGAGGTAGGCGCAATAAAAATCCTTTGAGGAAAGCCCCGTCTTATGTACCAAATCCCAATGAAAGCCGAATTTGTCTTTTTTTTTCGCCCTCATTGAAAGTACAGTGTAAAAGCTCTAAACGCTCTAATCCGTTAAGCGGTCTTGCCTGTACGCCAAGAGCCTTGAAGTTGCCGAGTATATCTGTTTCGATACGCTCTAACTTCTGCTTAGCCGCCTTTAAGTTATCCGCTTCAATTCCGAATGTGATAAATTTGCGCTTTATAATACCGTTGTTTCCGCGCGACAACTGATTTTTGAGCATACCCATATACTCAATGCGTATGTCATTAAAATTGTCTGCCTGTTCGGGAATATGTACGGCTTTTTTCATACTCCGCCATATCGACAGTCTGATTGAGGAAAGAAAACTGTACAGAAATTGACTGGTCGAAATAGTTAAGAAAATCGCAGTAGTTTTCAAATATCTCGTTTTTATCCTCATTCCTTGCAAGCTGATAATTTATATCGAAAAAACTGAATTGTTTTTGTAAAATAATTATCCTTGACTTTACATATCCCGTCCGGGTACATTTCCTTATATGGAATAGTCTGCTGTGCTGACGCTGCGCGCCTGCCCTGCATTTGCGCTTTTCTGATAGCTGCCGCAATAGCCTTTTTCTGTCGTGCTGAAAGCGGCTTATTCGCTGATATTATGTGCTTTTTCTTTTTGTTTTGGTCTTGTGTTTTGTATTCTGCTTCGGCAATTATTTTGACCTCCTTATCAAGTTTAATTTGGTTCATAATTGCCGAATACATATTATTTGTTTTATACGGTCTGACTCTCGGCGTCAAAAAAAATCTTGACCGTATATAATTTCTTAAAATCTTTTTCTGCCGGCTGTCCGTCCTTTTTCGTACATAGCGAGGAAGAAGAACGGCAAGGCCGCGATTACAAGCGTCATAACCGCGCCGGTTGTGCCAAGCGCGCCGCGCGTAAGAAAGTATGTCGGAACAGCGACAGCGGCCGCAAGTCCAAAAGCATATAAGCTGACGCTTCGTAAGGTTAAAAGCTACCTTTGTTTTTACGGTAGTTAAATCTTTTGGTACGGGAACATAAGGAATAAAAATTCCCCCCTTTCATTTTTTTTTTATTTTTAATGTGCGTTAAATATTGACTTTGACAGATTACCTGTCTTGAACAGGGAAAAGCATAGTACAACCGTATATGCCGCAATCGTAAATATGGTAGTATGCAGATTATTGGTTACAACAAAACCGTTTACCAACGCCGCATAAATGCCTACGCATACCATAATGAAAAATCCCTGAAAGCCTAATGCCACAAGTCCGCGCAAATAGTTATTTCCCATTTGCCCCCATTCGCGATTAGTCATTGTCGCAAACGGGATAGCTCCAACCGAGCAATATAAATAAATCTCTATCATACGTCCGAATATTACGACGGTAATACAAACGGATAGAATTTTCATACATAAACTAACAAGCGAGGTTTCCAAAACTAATAGGAACAGTTCGCCCATTCCCATAGCTTCAAGAGTAGTTCGTATGTCGGCAAGCGCGGAAGATATATCAATGTTCGTGTTCGCACCGATTACCCCCGCGCGCTGTTCGTTACAATATGCTGCGCAACGTCAAATACCGCCATAGTAATGTCAAAGGTGTGGGTAACAATATAAATTGCTACCCCAGCCTTTAAGAAATATTTGAAGAACATAAACGTGTCTATATCGTGCATATTGTTCTTTTCCGTAATCATAGTTATTAGCTCATAGCATAAGACAAAGGCTATAATAAGCCCCCCGCAATCGGCAGAATAACCGTCTGAGAAATATTCTGTATCAAAGAAAAATATGCTTGCGTTCCAGCCCTGCGGCGTCTGTCCGACGTCCGCCGCAATCGTGGCGACTTTCTCGTTTACGTCATTAAACATTGTTGATAAACTACCCTCAATAAGCGAAATCAGAAAATCGCAAATCGCTTGTGTAATTTTATCAATTATTGAGTTCATCAGCTAAACAGCCCTGAGAGCAAGGGGAACAAGTGTAGTTCCAATCAGCACGACGCCGCCGCCCGCCATAAGCTGTTTAATTCCCTGCGACTTTGCGCCGGGATTATCGTTGCCGTATCCCTCCAAGAGATTGACAACACCCCAAACCGCGAGGCCTGCGCCTAACGCGATTACAAGAGTTTTTAAAACATTGACCGCTTCTGTGAAAAAAATTGCATAAATAAAATCCTCCTAAATTTTAATCTGTCTTTTTTTCTTCGTCCGGCACATCTACATTGTAAAGGTCGAATTGTTCATTTTCCTTTACAACCGCCGGTCTGCGGTTCAAAAAATCGTTCAATGTCAAACTCGTTTTTTTCTTGTCTGCGTCTGATAAATACTTTATAGCGCGGGTGCGCCGTTATATCGTACTTTTCAGACAAAAAACGGACGGACGCCCCTTAATTGCAAAATGCACTTGCCGCCGTCCATTACCGATAATTCGTCCTGCGTCATCAGCTCCTTTCCTAATTTTTGATAATTAAGTCCGTAAGATTTTTTGATTACTTCGCGTTTCGGAAGTATTGTACATATCAATCGTTTCTTTGCCGAGCGTTTCGGAAATCTCTTTAAGAGTAGTTTCTCTTTACCTCCGAGAAATAGGGTAGTATCGCAATTACCTATAATCGTGTCGGCGTTATCCTTGTAAATAGCTTTTAGCTGGCTTTGCGCCTGCAAGATTATTGACGCCGATATTTCTCGGCTTCTTATTGTGGCAATCAGCTTTTCAAATTTTGGTATTTGTCCGATATTCGCCATTTCATCAAGCAGAAATCTAACGTGTACGGGAAGTCTGCCGCCGTAAACGTCGTCCGCCTTATCACAAAGCAGATTGAATAACTGCGTGTACATCATAGCGACTATGAAATTAAAAGTATCGTCCGTATCGGAAATGATAACGAACAACGCCGTTTTCCTGTCGCCGATTTTGTCGAGCTCAATTCGTCATATTCCATTAAGTCCCTGAGTTCCTTAATGTCAAACGGCGCTAATCTCGCGCCGCACGAAATCAAAAATACTTTTAGCAGTCTTGCCGGCTGCCATTTTGTATTTCTTATACTGCTTTACTGCGAAATGCTCCGGTTCCTTTTCTTCCAGACGGTCAAAGAGTAAATCAACGGGGCTTTTATAATTCTCGTCGTCCTCTTTTTGCTTCCGACGCGTTTATCATATCCAAAAGAGTTATGATGTTCTTTTTCCTCGTCGGGCGCTTCGTACCAAATATAGCCTATGAGGGCGCAATAATACAGGCGTTCAGCCTTAACCCAGAAATCCTCACTTGACTTTTCGCCCTCGCCTTTGGTATTCGCAATAAGGGTATTAACGAGCTTCAAAATATCCTTTTTTCGCTGCGTATGTACTCAAACGGATTATATTTCATACTCTTTTTGAAATTTATCGTATTAAATGTTTTTATGATATATCCGCCTTTTTGTAACAGCTTCCCGCACTCAATTAAAAACCGTACCTTTCGGATCGGTTACAACATAACTGCTGTGCATTTGCATTAAATTCGGTTTTATGAAAAACCTTGTCTTACCGCTGCCGCTGCCGCCGATTACAAGAACATTCTTATTTCTTGCGTACTTCGGCAGCTTCGGGCGGCTGTCCATTGTAAGCCGTTCCGTATTCGTGAGAAGAACATTATTATAGAAATTCTGTCCGTCAATATACGGGGGCTATGTCTGACGCCGTACCTTCAGCGCGCCGAACCGTATTCAATGCCGTTTCGGTATTTTTAGCATTTTTACCCTGACATAAACTGCGCACTTAATCAGAAGCGCGGCTATTACTCCGATTGATATATATCGATTATGTGGAACGAAAAAAGCGGGAGCTTTGTAAAAACTCCGCAATTCCTGAACCAACGCTATTATTTTATTACCCTCTGTTATCCTGTATATATAGCATATCTTATCAGCAATCCAAAAGAACAGAAGATACGGGATATTTAAAAGAATAAACCTTTTGTCTATCCTCATATATCGCGCTCCTGTTCTTTGCGGCGGGCGCGGTCTTTCGGATTGATAGTCTTTGCAAAGCTCGCGCATTTGAGATAACATTTTACGGATTGACGGTTTTTCCCGTAACAGCTTTTTGCGAATACTCCTGAAACGCCATATTTATGACATCAATAATATCCCCTTGAAGAATACGAGGTACTTCGGCGGTTTCGTGGAATTATCGCTTTTCAAAAGCATAGTCAAGTCCGTACTTTTTTCACCGGCTCAAAAGATTTTATTTTTTTATTCGTTATCTCAATATTTGAAAGCGCCGCGCCTGACTCTACAAGCTGTAATCGTCTGTTTACCCTGATAGCCCTTTTTTTTTTTTTTTCTGCTGCTGTCTTAGGTATTCACGAATTGCCGCCTGCAATACGCGCCTGTCATTTTGGAAGCGCTTATAACTAAACGCAACTGTTTTTTTATTTATTTCTTCCTGTATAGACATCACTCCTTGCAACAAAAAAGCGGCTGTTTATTTTCAAACAACCGCTTATTGCTTAATATTTCTGTATCTGATTTATGGATTATTTCTTCCGCCTTATCAAAACCGTTTATAATCCACTCGTCAAATTGAGATCTGTACCGTATTTGTCGGTTCTATGCGTTCCTCCACCGTTTACACCCTTTATGTATAATCAATTATAATACCAATGCTTTTTAGGACAGAAATTTGAACATTTACCGCACCTATACACTTGTCATAATCTATTATCGGTGCTTCAAAATCTTTCTGATTTAACGCCCAACAGGACAAACCATTGATAGCAGGGCATTTATGATTTTGGGGACAAGTTTTCTATATAATTATTTTTATTTTTTTATCCATAATATTCTTTCCTTTCTGATAAAATATTATAAAGATTATATCATATCGGTCAATAAACACAATACAAAATCAGACAATTATTATTTTACCCAAGTTTCGCCGCTCTTTCCGTCAACGGTATTATGCGTATTGCTTGCTTCAAGGATTTCATAAAACGCCCTTAATATGACTTGTCTTTGAGGTCTGTAAATTTATTTACGGCTGGGATATATTCTTTTATTGATGTATTCCGTATCGGCGGCGCGTCCTGTTACGCGGTTTACAATCGTTAACCTCCGCGCGTGATGTTGCTGTCCGTTTAAAATGTGCTGTCGCTGTATCCGTTTATCCAGCCCATACCAACAGCGCTGTAAATATAACCCTAGGGACGCCTGTAATGTGATTTTTGGTACATCATTAAAATATTCTTCTTTGCTGCCATACTGTCTTAGTTGTCCAGCGCATAGAACTCCTCATACACATTGTTGGGCAATCTGGCTCTGTGGAATATGTTCAGTCCGGCTTAATGTCTTATCGTCATAGCCGGATATTACCTTTGTACTTTCAAGATAGGCGATATAGTTATTAAACCAATCCTTGCTTGATACGTCCTTAAATGATGATTTACGGATCCCGTTCCTGCCGCTCAGCGCGCTCGCGCTCGGCACGAATGG
>VOFK01002246.1_pt1 | contig 16406 bp, 25 predicted proteins | sample 5384121 | NCBI WGS metagenome assembly VOFK01 (sample SAMN12384730, study PRJNA508395) | human gut metagenome | isolation source: healthy gut J | host: Homo sapiens
CTTTAAATACGAAAAACAGTCAATCATATGCCGAAGCGGCATCGCATAATGAATCCTCTCCTGATTTTCTCCAACCCCCAGAGTACAAAATCCTCCGTAGCCGTTTTCTTTACGACGTCCCGGAGACTTTTTTACTGTCTCCGCATGCCCATTAAATTTCAATACAGACGAAACATCCGTATCAGCTTCCTTAAGATCTTCAGGTTTCAGCACTCAGCCCTCCTGAAACACCGCTGCATTGAATAAATCCGCAAAATGCGCGTTGTTTTTCCAGAAGTTTTTTAATACGACATCCGGCTTTATCTTGTTTTTTCTCTGCTACGTTTCACACCTCCTGTTTTGCAGTGAGATACGATTTCCCGGTTGCAGGTTCCCCACGTCATCTGTAAATCCCCCGCTTTTTTTCAATAAATGAAACTGATAGAAATTGGTTCAAAAAAGCATAGACTTTCCGGAATAGAATAAGATTCCATAAAGATGCGCTAAAAGCGCTAATCTGCTGCTGGTAGAAAATATGCTTTAAAACTATGATAACACAGTTGTGGGGATTGTCAAAGAGAACTTTAAGCAAAAAAGGGAACCTTGCGGTTCCCTTTACACATGGAACCTTCTAAATTCCTTGCGGAATTTAGAAGTAAAAAAGGGAACCTCTACGGTTTCCCCCAATACTAGGAACCTTCTAAATTCCTTGCGGAATTTAGAAGTAAAAGGGAAACCTTTACGGTTCCCCAGCTAAACCTTCTAAATTCCTTGCGGAATTTAGAAGTACGCAAAAAAGAGAGCCTTGCGGCTCTCTTTACATGAAACCTTCTAAATTCCTTTGCGGAATTTTAGCGCAAAAAAAGAGCCTTGCGGCTCTTTTTGCTTAGTTGTTGATCAGTTTGTCTTCGCCGTTCCAGCTGTAGAGTTTGCGGATTTCTTCGCCAACCTTTTCAGAAGGATGCTCAGGAGCTTTTCTTTCTCATCGCTTTGAAGTGTACCTGACGTCCTGCTGGGGCTCATGTCAAGCAGGAACTCTTTTGCAAAAAGTACCATCCTGAATATCGGACAGGATCTTCTTCATTGCTTTCTTGGTCTCTTCGGTGATCAGCTTAGGACCGGTGATGTAATCGCCGTACTCAGCAGTGTTGGAGATGGAGTATCTCATGCCTGCGAAACCGGACTGGTAGATCAGGTCAACGATCAGCTTCATCTCATGGATGCACTCGAAGTAAGCGTTTCTCGGATCGTAGCCAGCCTCAACCAGAGTCTCGAAACCAGCCTGCATCAGAGCGCAAACGCCGCCGCAGAGAACTGCCTGCTCGCCGAAGAGGTCGGTCTCGGTCTCGGTACGGAAGGTGGTCTCTAAAACGCCTGCTCTTGCGCCGCCGATTGCCAGTGCATATGCCAGAGCCAGATCCAATGCCTTGCCGGTAGCATCCTGCTCAACAGCAACCAGACACGGAACGCCCTTTGCCTGCCTGATATTCGGAACGAACGGTATGACCAGGTCCCTTTGGGAGCGATCATGGTTACGTCTACATCCTTCGGAGGCTTGATGCAGCCGAAGTGGATATTGAAGCCGTGTGCGAACATCAGCATGTTGCCGCTCTCCAGGTTGGGCTCGATGTCTTTCTTGTACATATCAGCCTGCTTCTCATCGTTGATCAGGATCATGATGATATCTGCTTTCTTTGCAGCTTCAGCAGATGTATAAACCGGTAAAGCCCCTGTTGCCTCAGCCTTTGCCCAGGACTTGGAACCTTCATACAGGCCGATAATGACATCACATCCGACTCCTTTGCATTTAATGCATGTGCATGTCCCTGGCTGCCGTAGCCAATCACTGCAATGGTTTTCCTTCCAGTAAAGAAAGGTTGCAGTCTTCCTGATAATAAATCTTTTGCCATCTTGGTATCCTCCATATTTTGGTATCTGCTTTATCTCTGAAAAGGAGGTCATCCTCCTATCAGTAACATTGTACATTAAAGACTTTTGTTGTCCTCTTCATCGATGTAAACCACACGATCCACACCTCTTGTAAGTCCCGCAATACCGGTTCTTGCAAGCTCCAGGATCTCATAGCCGGACAATAGATTTAGAAACGCCTCCAGCTTACTCTGGGAGCCGGTTACTTCAATGACCAGGCTCTCTGCCCCGACGTCCACGATCTTGGCACGGAACACGTTTGCAACAGCAATAATGCCTTCCCGTTCCTTGGCATTGGCCCTTACCTTGATCAGCGCCAGTTCGCGGAATACGCTGGAATCCGGCTCCAGCTCACGGATATACCGGACATCCACAAGCTTACCGACCTGCTTTTTCTATCTGATCGAGGATTTCATCATCTCCGCTGGCTACAATGGTAATCCGGGTAAAACGCGGATCAGCCGTTACGCCTGCAGTAATGCTTTCAATATTGTAACCCCGTCTGGAAAACAGCCCGGAAATCCGACTTAATACGCCGGAGGTATTGTCAACAATCAGCTGAAATGCCTTCTTATGCATCGCTTCGTTTCCTCCCTGTACAGCACCCGGCTCTTCTGCCGGGCTGCCTGATCACCCTATGCGTTTTATTTTAGCAATGTTCGCATAGCATGTCAACGTATGAGTTTCCGGCATGTCATTCATAACCGGAAGTTATGACTTTTTATTTTACGCAAAATCTGTGTTATAACGCAGGATCGCCTGATATCGAAATCCCGCCAAACTGTCTACAGAATGTAATGTTCTCACTGCACCTGCAACAGCTTCCCCATTCAGTTTTCCTGATCGTGGCATTTCTGCAGCGCCACAGTTCCGGTGCGGGCAACTTCCACGATGCTGATTGAATTGAGCATCTTTAAGAATAACTGCACGCGGTCCGGCACGTCGCAGAATTTGGATCATCATCTGATATTTGCTCATATCTACGATCTGCGCCTTTAAAATGTTGCAGATTTCCATAATATCCCTGCGATTGTTCCGGTTATATTTTACCTTCACCAGCATCAGCTCCCTGCTGATGCTGGCCGGCTCGTCGAAGGTCTTTACTTTAATGATATCCAGTTTCTTATTTAACTGCTTTTCGATTTGTTCTAACGTGTGGTTATCGCCGCTGGATACGATCGTCATGCAGGAAACACTCGGATCGTCTGTCTCTCCAACCACCAGACTGTCAATGTTAAACGCTCTTCTGGAAAACAGCCCCGCAACCTTGCAGAGAACACCGGAGCGGTTTTCCACCAGTACAGAATATATCTTCTTCATCGGTTTGTTCCTCCCTCCGTTATTTTTACCGTATCCATCGGATTGATGACGCATTCCATCAAAACAGCGTCCTCATCCTTTAAAAAGGCGTCGATCGCCTCGTCCATCTTGTCCGGAGCCTCCAGACGGATAAAGTCCATGCCGTAGGCCTGTGCCAGCTTTTCCAGATCAGGACCGCCGCCGAGCTCTACGACAGAGTAACGTCCCTTGTAAGTATTCTGCTGGTACTCCCTTACCATACCAAGATAATGATTTGCAATTACCACAATTTTCACCGGAACCTGATACTGACGCATCGTCGCAAATTCCATCATGGACATCTGGAACGAACCGTCACCGCAGACTGCAACGACCTGTCTGCCCGGTGCGCCCAGCTTTGCGCCCATCGCCGCAGGAATGGAATAGCCCATCGTTCCCATACCGCCAGAGGTCAAAAAGCTGCCTTCACGGATCTTGCAGTTTCTGCATGACCAGATCTGGTTCTGTCCCACGTCTGCCACATAAACTGCGTCTTGCTCCATTTTATCGGAAAGCCTGCGCACGAACTCCGCCGGATCGACAAAGGCAGGATCGGGCTTTCTCGTATCTGTCATCGTCTTTTCATATTCCTGCAGCCAGACTACCCATTCGCTGTAATCCCCGTCTAACTCCTGTTCAAGCATATCGGAAAAAATGTGTTTTGCATCGCCGACCAGCGGAATCGTCGGGCCTGCGTTTTTTCCGATTTCCGCAGGATCGACATCCATATGGACGAGCACCTTATTTTTCGTGATGATTTCCGGCTGGTTGACCGCACGATCCGCCACTCTCGCGCCGACCATAATTATCATGTCCGCCTCGTTCATTGCGCGGTTTGCGCACGGTGCGCCGTTGTTGCCGACCATACCGAAATACAGCGGGTCTTCTGTCTGCATCGCGCCGATGCCCATCATAGTTGTTACAACCGGAATTTTGTGACGGTGGGAAAATTCCCGTAAAGCTTCTGCGCATCGCCAAGCAGCACGCCGCCCCCTGCGCAGATGACCGGACGCTTTGCCTTTTCCAGCTCGGCAATTACCTTTTTGATCTGCACAATATGTCCTTTTTACAGTCGGTTTATAGGTGCGCATGCTCACGCTGTCCGGATATTTGAATTTGCGTACCGGCGCATTCTGCATCGATCGGAACGTCGATCAGGACAGGACCTTTTCTGCCCGGTATTTGCAATATAAAACGCTTCTTTAAAAATTTGCGGAATGTCCTCTGCATTTTTGACCAGATAGCTGTATTTGACAAAGCGATTCCGCCGCTCCAGTGATATCCGCCTCCTGGAACACGTCGCTGCCGATCAACTCGCTGTTGACCTGTCCGGTAATGCACACAAGCGGAATGCTGTCTGCAAAAGCTGTTGCGATACCAGTAATCAGGTTTGTCGCACCGGGACCGCTCGTTACCGCGCATACGCCCACCTTGCCGGTCACGCGAGCCAGACCGCTGGCTGCATGCGCCGCATTCTGCTCCGTCCGGATCAGAACAGATTTGATATCCGTATCCAACAGGCTGTCATAAAACGGACAGATCGCAACCCCGGATATCCAAATACCATTTCTACGCCTTCATTTTCAAGGCATTTTACCATTGCCTGTGCACCATTCATGCTGCATCTCCTCCTTGCTGCCACCCTGTCAGCGTTTTGTGCGATTCATCACACCTCTGTATGTTCATCTTAATTCTATCATCTTAAACTATCGTTTTACCGTTTGAACTTCCCGAAAAACTCCGCCAACGGCTCCACGACTGCTCCCAGATCACGGATCGCGCTGTTTAAGCTTTCGATGTCCATCCGGTTTAACTTCTCCGTCGCCTGGCTTAACGCCTCGCTGCTCTGCCAAACCAGACCGTTTTCATCAAACAGCGCTCTGAATATCCGTCAGTGTCTCCTGCGCCGTCTGCAGCGTGTCTGTCGCTTCCACCAGCGTCTCCTGTCCCTGACTGATAATCTGCAGCATCGGCGGGACGATAAGCAGAAAAACTGCGATGACCGCCGCTGCCAGAACACAGCCTGCCGCAGCCAAAATTCTCGTCACGAAAAGCTGCTTTTTTAACGAAGCCGTCTGCTGTCTGTTCTGCTCTGTCAGCTCTTCCAGCAAACTGATCACATCCCTGGATCTTTCTTCCATCTGATCTTCCCCCTGTTGGAAATTTTTCAAAGCAGCGCTGATCTCACTCCTGCATTCCGACCAGGCGCTTTGCCAGCCGGACGGCGTCCGCCGCATCCCGAGAATAGCCATCTGCATGGATTTCATCTGCATAATCCTGCGTAATTACTGCACCGCCGATCATGATTTTTGCCGTTACACCCTTTTCTTTCGCATATTCAACGACATTTCTCATTTCCTGCATCGTCGTCGTCATCAGGGCAGAAAGTGCGATAATCTGTGCGTTGTGCTCGATTGTAGCTTCTATGATTTTCTCTTTCGGAACGTCCTTTCCGAGGTCGATGACCTGAAGCCGTAGTTTTTTCAGCATCAGCGCGACGAGGTTCTTGCCGATATCGTGGATATCCCCCGCAACCGTCGCAATGACGACTACCGGCATCTTTTTCCGAAGTCTGATCGATCCTGCAAAGCAGCGGCTCCAAAATGCCGATGCACAGCTTCATCGTCTCCGCACTCGCAATCAGCTGCGGTAGGAAATATTTTCCCCTTATCGAACAGCTCACCGACCTCGTTGATCGCCGGAAGCAGCTGTCCGTGCAAAAGCTCCTGTGGGGGAATTGCCAGCCTCCAGCGCTTTTTTCGTCAAATCCTCTGCGATTTTGCGTTTTCCCTTTAGCACCGCCTCTCGCACCCGCTCTGCCGCCTGCTGCTGTGGTGTTTTTGTACCCGCTGCTTTCTGCCGGGTCGCGCCGTCCTGGACTTCCGTATTTCCCGGCTGGTTTGCCGTCCAGTGCTGCCTTCAGATGCCTGCAGGCTTTGCCGAAGCAGCGCTTCCTTTTTGGCATCCGCCTCTTCCCGACGTTCCTTTGCCTGACCGGAAAATTCGATATAACGGATATCACTGTCTTCTTTATTTAACAAAAGATCCGACGCAAATGCAGCGCCGACCAAAATATCCTGGCTCGGATTTGCAATCGCCATCGTCAGTCCGGACGCGATCGCCATCGTCAGAAACGCACTGTTAACGCAGCTTCTTTCCGGCAGGCCGAACGAAATATTCGAAAGTCCGCAAGTCGTTGCCAGACCGTTTCTATGGCAATACCGGATCGTTTCCAACGTTTCCAACGCCGCCTGTTTGTTCGCGCCGACCGTCGCCACCAGACCGTCCACAATAATATCCGTCTTTTTCATGCCCAATTCCAGCGCGCGCGCCACAATTTTTTCGATGATGGAAATCTTCTCATTCAAATTTTTGGGCAGTCCCTCGTCCGATAGCGGCAAAAGGACAAACATCGCGCCGTATTTTTTTGCCAACGGCAGCAGCTTTTCGAACTTTTCGGATTCCAACGAAATCGAATTGATCAGTGCGCGTCCCGGATAACGCCGAAGCGCTTCCTCCTGCACGTCCACATGGCTGGAATCGATGGACAGCGGCAGCTTCGTCACACCCGCTACCTCTTCCAGCGCCTGCAGCATCATCGCCTTTTTCGTCGATTCCGCTCATGCCCATGTTGACATCCAGAATCGACGCACCGCGTTCTTCCTGCTCCTGTGCGAACTGCGTTACAAGTTCAAAGCTGCCCTCGCGCAGCTCCTGCTGCAGCTTCTTTTTACCGGTAGGATTGATTCGTTCTCCAACGATCAGAAACGGTCCGTCCAGGTCAAAGGTCAGGGACGCGCGTTCCGAAGTCAGTGCTCTCTGCGTCAGGTTTCCATGCACCGGAACCGGTCTTCCTGCCAGCCTGTGGGTCATTTTGCGGATATGCTCCGGCGTCGTGCCGCAGCAGCCGCCCAAAATCTGCGCCCCTGCGTCCAGCAAAAGCTCCATATCTGCGCCGAATTCCTCCGGTCCCATATCATAAACGGTTTGCCCTTTTTCATCAAAGACGGAAGTCCTGCGTTTGGCTTTGCGATAATGGGGATATCCGTCACCTTCGCCATCCTGCGGATGACCTCTGCCATCTGATCCGGTCCGGTTGAACAGTTGCGCCGACCGCGTCTGCGCCAGGCTCGACAAAACGATCGCCGCCGTCGCCGCATCTGTCCCGAACAGGCTTCTTCCGTCCGATTCAAACGTCATCGTCACCATGACCGGAATGTCCGGACACGTCTCTTTTGCCGCAATGAGGCGCCGCTCTCGATTCCTGCAGGCTCATCATCGTTTCCACCCAGAAGGTCTGCTCCTGCTTCTGTAATATACCGGATCTGTTCTTTATAAACGTCGATCAGTTCTTCAAAATCCAGCGGGCCCATCGGCTTTAGCTGCTGCCCTGTCATCGTCAGATCGCCTGCTACCAGCGCCTTCCCATCGGCAGCCCTTTTGGAGATTTCGACTAATTTATGATTCAGTTCTTCTATCCGGTCCTCCAGATCGAATTCCTTTAATTTGATCCGGTTTGCCGTAAAGGTCGGGGCATACAGAATATTCGTCCCTGCTTCCAGATATGCTTTTTCTGAAGTCCGCTCATAATCTCTTCATGCTCTGTAATCCATAGCTCCGGGCACACCCCGACAGGCATTCCCTGCTTCTGAAGATTCGAGCCGGTTGCCCCGTCCAGAAGCTTTCAGACCACTTTGTGCCAGCCTGCGAAATTCTTCTTTTGTCATTGCTCCTCATTTCTGCACTTTTCCTCTGTGCATTGAAAAAGTTTATACTATTCTAGCACGATTTTCCGGAAAAGAAAAGACGAACTGTTTTCACTTGTCACAAAATCCAAAAATGCGGTATCTATAGAGGTCAAACAGCCTGCAGACAGGACGCAGAATGCGCGATTGCTGCGGCATTCTTACTTCAAAAAATGAAAAAGGAGCGCTTATGTATTGTACAAGAAACGTATCCGACTCTGTGTATGGGTCGGCGCAAGCGACCGTCGCCTTGCTTTATTTGAAAACCTTTTTCCTATTCCCGCGCGGTGTTTCCTATAACTCTTATCTGATCCTTGATGAAAAACCGCCCTGCTGGACACAACGGATGCTTCCGTCACCAGACAGTATCTGGAAAATGTCAGCCACAGCTTAAACGGCAAACCGTTAGATTATCTGATCATCAACCATATGGAGCCCGATCACTGCGCCAATATCGCAGAGCTTCTGCTGCGTTATCCGCACCTGACGCTTGTGGGCAACGCCAAAACCTTCGCCTTTGTCAGCCAGTTCTACGACCTCGACTTAACCGGACGCACCCTGACTGTCAAAGAGGGTGACACCCTTGCCTCGGCTCCCATACCCTGCACTTCTTCCTCGCACCGATGGTGCACTGGCCGGAAGTCATGGTTACTTATGAAGAGACCGAACAGATCCTGTTTTCCGCAGATGCGTTCGGCAGCTTCGGCGCATTAAACGGCCATCTGTTTGCAGATGAAGTAAACTTCGACCGCGACTGGCTCGATGATGCCAGACGTTACACTGCAATATCGTCGGCAAATACGAATACAGGTACAGGCAGCACTCAAAAAGCTCTCTGCCCTTTCCATCCGCACGATCTGCCCGCTGCACGGTCCCGTATGGAGAAAAACCCTTGGAATACCTGCTGAGCAAATATGACCCTGGAGCAGATATGTTCCCGAAGACAACGCTGTTGCAATTTTCTATGCCTCCATGTACGGTGACACCGAAAATGCAGCCAACATCCTCGCAGCCGGACTTGCAGAGGGCGGCATAAAAAATATCGCGCTCTACGATGTTTCCGTCACCGACGTCTCTGTCCTGATCGCGGAAGCGTTCCGCTGCAGCCATCTTGTTTTTGCAGCGCCCACCTACAACAATGGCGTTTACCCTGCTATGTACAACTTCCTTCACGATATGGGCGCACTGAGCCTGCAGAACCGCACCATCGGACTGATTGAAAACGGAACCTGGGGTCCTGTCAGCGCAAAGCAGATGCAGCAGCTGTTTTCTGAAATGAAGCAAATGAACGTCCTGGAGCCTGTCGTTACCGTAAAATCCTCTGTCAAGGAAGATTCCCTTGCCGCCTTATGCGCCCTCAAAGACCGCATTCTGGCGTCTTGTACGAGATGATGCGCGCAAAAACAGCGCTGGCTTCTTTGTCCCTGCTGCTTGCCCTTTCCCTTTCCGGCTGCGGAAGCGATTCTGCCCCCTGACCGATTACACCAGCCAGATGAATACATTTTATGATGCGTTTTCTTCCGGAACGCTGGCACTCGAGCAGATCGATCCGTCTTCCGAAACTGCACAGGAGGAGCTGCTTTCCGGTCTGGATGAACTGACCGCCCTGACGGACAGCCTCGCGGACATCTCCGTTCCGAAGCGCTATGCCGACGCCGGAATCGACGAGTTGGCTGCCCAGGCGGCGGAACACATGCAGGAAGCGGACAGCCTGTACCACGAAGCCTGCAGTGCAGAGACTTTCGACCAGGAACGCGCCAGCGCCGCACAGGAACATTATCAGCGCGCAATGAAACGAATCCATTACATCGGCATCATGCTGCAGGGCAGGACGCCGGACGATGAAGAGATTACCATCATTCACGAAACAACCGACTGGACGGGCGGAGATTTGCCGGATACCAGCGACGGAACGGCAGAGTGAGCGGTCGTGTTTTCCCATAAAAACCTCCATTCCGCAGGCGCTTTGCGCCAAAGGAATCGCGAGACGAACGTCCAGTTCGGCTCTGCGATCCCAGCTACCTTGTGACGCCTGCGACACAGCGAACGCAAGATCGGTTTTTCGCCACAACAAAAAGCCGCTGTAGTTTTTACATCTTTCAGAGTCAGTTTTAAACTCCGACCGGAAAGCATGTAGAAACTACAGCGGTTTTCTATTTTTATCTCATCCTTATTGCATACAGCATCGGTTCACAGCTTTCTGCTGCCAGCGTTGGGCATTCCGAACGCCCACACCTGCCAGCGTCCAGCCTCAGAATTTCTCGTACTGATCCACATCCACTACAAAGACGGTACATCCGCCGACCTGCATATCGATCGGGATCATCGAGTTTGCGCCAGGGCCAAGACTTCCGGTCGACATGGAGGGCATCGTATATTTGACGGACTGACGCGCACCTGCGCATTCCTTTAAAAATCTTGAGTGCGCCGGGAACCTGTTCATCCTCCGTACCGATGACCAGCGTGACGTTCTTGTTTTTCAAAAAGCCACCGGTGGTAGAGAGCTTGGTTACCCAGTATTTTTTTCCTTGTTCAGCTCTTCTACGGTTTCATCCACATCTTCCGAATGCAGCATGGCAAATATCATTTTCATAACAGATTCCTCCTGTCCGCGATGGGTTGCAGTTTTTTTTCTATTATATACAGACCACCGAAAAAAGCAATCTCAAAGCGTCTTCTTCATGTAATAATGTATGTCCCTTTGGTGCATTGGTAAGCGTACCGAAATATTTCATAGCCCTGCTTTTCATAAAAGCCCGGTGCCTGAAAATCAAACGTATCCAGCTGTGCCATATAACAGCCTGCTGCTTTCGCTTCTTCTTCTACTTCTTTTTAACAGTCTGGCAGCAATGCCCTGTCCCCGGTAATTCTCCGCCACCCATACAGACTCAATCGACAGTATGTTCCAGAGGATACTGCATGCCAGCACACCGCCGACCAGTTCATTTTTTTCATTATAGGCGCAGCGGCAGAATTTAACAAAAGGTAGCTCTCCCCTTGTCTGCAGGGAACCTTCCGTAAATTATATGCAACCAGCTGATCGTCTAATTCTTCTTCGTCTGCAACGGACGGAGCATCAAACCGGAAGCGATTATTCATGACATGCCTCACATTTGCAGCCGGGGCCTTTTTCGAGCATTTCCTTTGCGGTATGCCATCCGAGACAGGCACATTTTACACGCGCAGGCATATGCGCCACATCCGCCAGGATCGAGGATTCCCTCCAGCTCGTCCATTTCCTCCTCCGAAGCCTTGCCCTGAATCATGCGCAGGAAAATATCTGCCAGGCGCAGTGCTTCATCCTTGGATTTGCCGATAATCAGATCGAGCATCATATCTGCAGATGCCTGCGACACCGCACAGCCGTCTCCCTGAAATGCGCCGTCTACGATGATCTTGTCATCTTCTACCTTTAACAGCAGGACGATGTCATCCCCACAGCTGGGATTTACACCCTCCAGCGCCATGTTTGCACCCTCCAGGGTGTGCTTATGATAAGGGTGTACATTATGCTCTGTCAGACTCTCATTGTAAAAGGTCTTACTCTCCATACCCCATTCTCCTTCTCAGTGTTTTGAGGCTCTGCGTAAAGCGCAGAACTTCTTCTTCCGTATTATAAAAAGCGAGGCTCGCACGTGTCGTGGACGGTGTTTTTAAATACGCCAGCAGCGGCTGTGCACAGTGATGTCCCGCGCGGACAGCGATTTTATCGGAATCCAGAATCGCAGCCACATCATGGGGATGCACATCCTCTGGAACCGTAAACGCCAAAATACCATGATGATCTTCGGGGCGGTCGGGCCGATGATATGCACATACGGATTCTTCTTCATCTCTTCCATTGCCAGCGCTGTCAGCTCATCCTCACGCTTTGTGATCTCCTCAAAACCGATTCCTTCGATATAACGGATCGCTTCGCCCAGCGCATACGCGCCTGCAGCGTTGACGGTTTCCCGCCTCGAATTTATGCGGCACCTCAGCATAGGTTGCACCGATGCGGGTCACATATTCAATCATTTCGCCGCCGGTCAGGAAAGGAGGCATTTTTCCAGCCACTCCATCTTGCCGTACAGCGCACCAATTCCCATCGGAGCCAGCATCTTATGTCCGGAAAAGGACAAAAAATCCACATCCAGCTCCGCCACATTGACCGGCATATGCGGCACACTCTGCGCGCCATCCGCTACCAGTACGATGCCCTTTTCGTGACAGAGGCTGGCTATGCCTTTGATATCGTTGACACAGCCTAACACGTTGGACATCTGGGTAATTGCCATAATTCTCGTCTTTTCCGTCAGGACAGCTGCCACGTCTTCCAGCGTGATTTTGCCGTCTTTGGAGCATTCCACGAACTTTAACTGTGCTCCGGCACGTTTTGCCGCATGCTGCCAGGGCAGCAGATTGCTGTGATGCTCCATAATGCTGACTACCACTTCATCTCCGGGTTTCAGCAGCAGGCTTCCCAGGCTGTAAGCGACCAGATTCAGGCTTTCCGTTGCATTTCTCGTAAAAAACGATCTCTTCCGGACGGCTGCACCAATAAAGTGCTGTACCGTTTTTGCGGGCATCTTCATAACATTTCGTCGCATTCTCACTCAGTTCATATAGGCCGCGCAGCGGATTCGCATTATGGCATTCATAAAACTCCCCGTTCTGCCCGCAGCACGCACCAGGCTTCTGGGGAAGTCGCGCACTGTCCAGATAGGTCAGAATCCGGATTTGCCGAAGCAGTGGAAAATCTTTTCACGAATTTTCTTCACATTCATCAGCTGCATCTCCTCCCAGATAAGCTCTTACCAGTTTCTGCGCAGTTTCATCCGGAATCTTCTGGCATACCGCTTCGATTCTCGCATCCGCCATCAGTGCATATGCCTGTTCCTCCGAAATCCCGCGCGCCTGCATATAAAACAGCGTCTCTTCATCCAGTTGTCCGATCGATGCGCCATGGCTGCCCTTGACATCCTCTTCCGCACAGAGAATCAGCGGAATGGTCTGATTTACCACATCGTCGCCCATCAGCAGCACATCTTCTTTTTCTGCTCCGACAGATTCTGCTGAGCCGTGCTGAAAGTCGATCGTTCCGCGGAACAATTTCGAAGACGCATCCTTCAATACGCCGGACGCATTGATCTCGCTCAGTTTGACGTTTTCCCTCATGCAGCGCCACATAGTTCATGTCCAGACGCTGATCGTCCTGTAACAGATAACCGATATCGGACTGCAGGGAGCTTTCATTTCCGGAGAAGCTCTGTCCGGCATCCCTGATAAATCTTTCCGCCGCCCAGGAAAATGTGCACCATTTCAATGCGTCCCTGATCCTCGCAGATGCTTCCGACATCATTTAAAACACGGAACCCTTTGCCGAGGCAATCGATCTGAACGAGACGCAGCAGTGCGCCCCTTTTTTCCGACCTTTGCGCGGGTTCTCACGCTGCAAAGTCCCTCTGCATCTGCATCGGATGCATAATCCATCACAACGGTCATCTCGCTGTTTTCTTCTGCAATCAGATCGATCAGATCCAGACTTGCAGTCTGATCCTTACAGACAAAGCCAAGACGCAGCGCAGCTGCCTCTTTTATGCCTGCAGGCATCCGGTAAGCTTTTGCTGCAAAGCCTGACTGCTCTGCCAGCTTGTCCATGTCCGGTCCCATACCGGTTTTGATCGGTTCCAGTGTGCTTGCTTCTACCGCAAACGTTTCCGGAATTTCTTCTTTTTCCAAAGCCTGTCTGTCTGCTTTTACCTGCTTTACTTCCGTTTCATTCATCCGAAGCCAGTTCCAGGTCTTTGCAGGCAGGAAATTTATTTTCATATCCATGTTGATTCCTACTTCCTCTCATTTCGCTGCAGATTCGTTTTCCTGCAGCCTTACCCGATGCTGCCTTTCATTTCCAGACGGATCAGATTGTTCATCTCGACCGCATATTCCAGCGGAAGCTCTTTCGAAACATTATCCGCAAAGCCGCTGACGATCATCGCTCTGGCATCTTCCTCGGAAAGTCCTCTGGACATCAGATAAAAGACTGCTTCGTCGCTGATCTTGCCGATCTGCGCCTCATGTCCGATATCCGCATCCTTTGTCCGGATATCCATTGCCGGAATCGTATCCGATCTGGAACGGTCATCCAGCATCAGGGACTCGCAGGAAACGGAGCTCTTGCTGTGCTTTGCCTGCTTTGTAACTACAACGCTGCTACGGAACGTGCTCACGCCGCCGTCCTTGGAAATCGATCTCGTATTCAAGGAAGAAGTGTTCGGAGCGCTGTGTACGACCTCGCGCCGGTGTCCAGGTTCTGACCTTTGCCTCGCAAAGGTAATGCCGGTAAATTCATTCTCGCGCCTTCGCCAGCCAATAAGCTCGTCGGGTACAGATAGGAAACATGGGAACCAAAGGAACCGGATACCCATTCAATCGTGCCGCCCTCTTCTACCTTTGCCCGCTTGGTATTTAAGTTATACATGTTCTTCGACCAGTTCTCGATTGTCGAATAACGCAGCTTCGCATTTTTGCCGACATACAGCTCTACACAGCCCGCATGAAGGTTTGCAACATTGTATTTCGGTGCGGAACAGCCTTCGATAAAGTGCAAATACGCCCTCTTCAACAATGATCAGTGTATGCTCAAACTGTCCTGCACCGGGCGCATTCAGTTGAAATAGACTGCAGTGGGGAATCTCCACATGCACACCTGCCGGAACATATACGAACGAATGCCGCCGGACCAGACCGCGCCGTGCAGTGCCGCAAACTTATGGTCTCTGGCGGAACCAGCTTCATGAAATGGCTATGCACCAGCTCGGCATATTTTCTCCGGTCAGCGTTTCCATATCCGTGTATACAACGCCCTGTGCAGCAACCTCTTCACGCACGTTGTGATAAACCAGCTCAGAATCATACTGTGCGCCGACGCCCGCCAGGGAGGTACGCTCTGCATCCGGGATTCCCAGTGCCTCAAACGTATTTTTGATATCGGTCGGAACCCGGACCATTTCGCACCCTCATCTGCGTGTTAGGGGCGTACATAGGTAACAACTCTCGTCCATATTTAAGTCTTCGATAGACGGGCCCCAATCCGGCATCGTCATTTCATTATATACTTTCAGGGCTTCCTGACGAAATTCGCATCCAGTCCGGATCGTTTTTTCTTTCGAAATCTGATCCACGATTTCCGGTGTCAGTCCCTCTTTGACCCGATATACATCTTTCTCTTCGTTTCGGATGTCATAGATGCTTCTGTTGACATCCTCCACATGTCTTTTCTTTCATGGGATTCTCCTTCTTGGACGCTTCTTATTCCTGATGTCCGATATATTTTTCAAAACCGTTTTCGTTAATATCCTCCACAAGGCTGCTATCGCCGGACAGAATCATCTTTCCGTCTGCCAGCACATGCGTCACATCCACATGCAGGGATTCCAGAATTCTCGTGCTGTGTGTAATTACCAGCAAGGAGCCCTGCTGATTCTTCTGGAACTCTTCGATTCCCCTTGGATACGGTGCGGACTGCATCGACGTCCAGACCGGAATCGGTTTCATCCAGAATCGCCAGATCCGGTTTTAACATCAGAAGCTTCTCCGCCTTTTTTTCACCACCGGAGAAGCCATTTAAATCACGGTCTGCATAGGAATGATCCATCTGCAGTACGTCCATTGCTTTCTTTAATTCTTTGCGGAACTCCTCACGGACGGATTCTCTGTCCGGTGCGCTGTTCCAACGCATTTCAAAAAGTTCCCGAGGTGGTAATACGGGAACCTCCAGTGGGTTCTTGGAACGATAAAAACAGACCAGCCTTCGCACGCTTGTCTGTGGATTCCTCTGTAATATCCTCCTGTCCCTTGAACCAGATCTGGACCGTTTGTCAGCTGATATCTGGGGCTTCCCATCAGCGCATAACCCAGTGTGGATTTACCGGCACCGTTTGGGCCCATCAGGACATGTGTTTTCTCCTCTGTTTATCTCAAGGTCAATGCCGTGAAGGGATCTCTGTGTCCTCTACGTTGACTACTAAATTCTTTTTTACCTGCAGCAGCTGTTCTTGACATAACTTCCTCCGTTCTTCACAGGTCTTTGTCTCTGTTTTTCGTCCCTGCGACTGTCTTCCTGGTTAACTCCTACTAACTTTGTAGGGTTTGCTGTAGATTATCATAATGGAATCTTTCCCCAAAAATGCAAGCATTAAACCTACAAAATTACAGGGATATCGGGCAACGGTTTGGCATTCCAGAACAAAAAGGTCGGGAAATGCGCTCCACAGACAGTCTGTGAGACATTTCCCCGACCTTTGCTTTTAATACTTTTTATAGATAGGAATTTTTACCTCGTTCGTAAAAGCCTACTCGCGCGCGCACCCCTTCTTTTGTTCAGATCTGCGATAAACATGGCATAGCAATACGTAACTGAACGAAGTATTTGAT
>VOFK01003556.1_pt1 | contig 16405 bp, 31 predicted proteins | sample 5384121 | NCBI WGS metagenome assembly VOFK01 (sample SAMN12384730, study PRJNA508395) | human gut metagenome | isolation source: healthy gut J | host: Homo sapiens
AATGCTACGTATTGCTCCAGATATTTACCTGTGCATCGCTGATAGCATCGATGAGTTTATCTCTTGCTTTATGGGAAATCGATTATATGCAACGACTGCAAATTCGAGCCTCGCCGACCGAAGAATTTGTAAACTGCTCGACGCAAGCGATCGTTAGGATCGAGAGAGTGCACGGGTTTTCCTTAGTCTCAAGAGTACCGCCCAATGTAAATCTTTGGCTCAGGAATGCTGACCTGACTCAGCCCTTACAGTGAGGTTGCCCCTCAACGTAATCACTGCCTTATAATCACTGCCGCCAACATTTGACACGAATGAACCTGCTCGCTGCGCCCATCTGATCAAAGGTGGTGAGCTTGGCTGCACCCTTACGTCCGCCAATGGGAACAAAAAGACCATAAATTTTTCAAAGATCATCCGCCTTCGTCTCAAGAGCCTGAGGAAGTGCCCTTGTACTTGACGCAGAAGCTCGAAAGCCGCTGCATCGGCAGAAAGACTCGATTCCCCAGTCGATACTGCCTTTAATACGATCTCTTCGACTGTGCCTTCAAGTTATAAACAGTAATGAGATTCACCGCAGAACTATTTTTGCTGCTGTGTACTTGTCAATTCCACAGATTTTGCAGTAATTATCGTGATCATCAAACGATGCAGACTTTAAAGCTTTGTCAGCTTTCTGGTCTTTGAGATTGGCAAATCAAATCAACATCTCCTTGTGGAAGCCGTCCATATCAAAGCGTCAACCATTAACCAACCAAAAGTCAAACAATAGTGCGTCTTGGTCGGGTCGCCTTTAGATATCCTTCGCAATCACCGCCAATCGACAGCGATTTGTTTTAAAAAGTTCCAAGTTAGCCAAAAGTGCCCTTTTTGCAAAAGCGTCCCAACCCCCGTATCCCGACCGGAACAACCTCAACGCCTTTCTCTCAACAACCGGTGACGGCTCCCGCGCTCCGGTCGGCTCGGTCAAACGGTTTCGCCTCCGCAAAGACGCCGGCGCGACGCCAACATCGCGAAAGCATCAGAACATAAAGAGCAAGAAACGCATCAGACATTTATTCACGCTATGCCCAAATAAAATAACTTCATAGTGCTCAAGAAAAACGCTAAGATTGCCCCCTATAACAATAGAGGTATAATGAAAAAAAATATAACAACTCTGAAAACCAAAATACTTAGCATTTACATGCATTTGTCATGAAAAAAATATTCCGAAAAAAAATTCAACAAAATTGAGAATTGCCGCACAAAGCAGCACTTAGTCAAAGTGGGTCATCGATATAATATAACAAATGACAGATGCAGACTGTGCGGTATAGTATTAGAAGTCAAAAAATCAAACTATCGACAAAGCCGGTCAAGCTTATAACAACCCTCGTTAAAAGGAGTACCAAGCAGGCGGCCAACACACCCCTGGCACAGGTCAAGTGAAAGGCTTTATTTTTTGGCGCAAAAGAAGATAAGGTGAAAGCGTCAAAAATGGAAATTGATTTTGATAGCACGCTCGCTCGTTCTTGTTCCAGCCCGCCGTCGGCCTTATATGTACCGCGGGCGGCGAATCTCGCCGACGCGCGAATGGATCGCCGCGCCTTCCGTTCATCATCGGCGCAACGGTCGTGAGCCGCGGGCAAATCTGACCATGCCGAAATGTTGTTTTCCAAAAGTTCTCGGTATTCGAGTGGCAACGCTGATATCGCTGCCGGCAACGCTGCCGGCTCGGTCACGCGAAATTAATGGATTTGGCACGTGCCTGTCGCTTGTCTGCATTTAAGCCGGTCAGATGACGCGCAAAGCAGTTGGCGTCAAGGCCGGTCAGTCGCGCTGCCGGTTCGCGCGACAGTGCGCTGTCGGTTTCGAGAGCACAATCATGTGCTCGTTTTCGTCGGATTTTATGTCGAGAAAGCATCCTTGCCGCAAAGCGCGAAAAGCGAGGGTACCAGATAGCGCCTCGAGCACTGACGGCAAAAAGGCAGGATAAACATCGGCATTATCCGGCGCTGCCGCATCGTCCTCGGCGCGTAGCCGTTATCGATAAATTTGCCGGGCGTTGTCATGATCGGCGTTCTTACCCGCATCGCCGCGACGATGATCGCCATCGGCAATATCGCCCGGAGCTTGTCGCCACCATCACGAAGTGACCGCAAAAAGCAGTCCTCGCTGTCGGTCGGCAATAATATCGGTGCAAATAATGGATCTTACGCTATCATGCCGCTGTGCGCTTTTTGCAGGCAAGCCCTTTGCCGTTGAAAAATCAGGGGCATGCTGCTGGATGTTCCTTTGCTCCATCGTCAGCGCCGCCGCTATGCTCCTGGCGCTCATCTGCGGAAAGTTCGCGCTGGATCGGCATGTTCATCGGCGTGCTGTATATAGCGTATCTTTGTAATAATGTTCACTTACTTCGGCGTAATACCGACTCGACCTCGTCCAAAAGCGTAATTGCTCGAGTTCTTCGCTTATGGGGGATGTGGGTATATGGGTTTCGAAATTAGGTAATAGCAACGTGATGAAAAATTGACATAAGAGGCAAATTTGTATAAACAGTCGTCCCAAATTAATAACGATTTGTCAATGTGAGCGGTTAATGCCATAGGCGATGTTTCGGCTCAACAATATATAAATTCGTCATATTATTTTCGGCATATAATGTGCGTTCAGCCTTTAAACTCCCCGTCCGCAAAAATACAGCCCATCCGCTCGATGCGCTGTCAGTTAAAAGCAAAGAACCACTGTTTTCACTTTGAAAACAGTGGTTCTTGCAGACTGCCGAAAACTATGCCGCAATGCAAAGTAATAGAGAGCGCGCAGAGGGGCAAAGGCCCCACTAATAGATTAATAGTTATCAAAAAAACGCCTTGATAAATCAGGCGTTTTTTTGCAGCCTGTCGAAAAAAGGTCACCGCAAGGGTGGCTTTTTTTCTCGTAAAACAGGAGAAATATGGTATAAAAATAGATGAACCCCGAACCCTTGATTTTTCAGGGGTTCGGGGTTTTCTTGTTACTAATGTGCATAGTTCGGCGTTCAGCGGCCTAAAATGTTCACCGGTTTGAACCCTATGGAATCAGTTCCACGGTGGCCTTCAGTTCGTCCCAAAGTCTTGTGATTATAGACCCGGTTTCCCGTGTCCTTGGACACATGACCCATGAGCAAATCAATACATTTCCGGTTGGCTCCGGCGCTATCCAATTTGGTTTCAAAGGTGTGGCGGCATTCGTGCAGGGGTATGATTCAGCTTCAGGGCCTTCATAATATCCGCCCAAAATATCCGGTATTGAGTTTGATTGCAAATCTTCCCATTGTAGCTGATCAGCCGGGGCCACCTTCGGCAAGCCGCCGTTCAATCAAAGGGCCTGATCTTTGGATGGATGGGAACAATGCGGTTCTTACCGGCTTTCGTTTTGGTGCCGCCCTTCATTGTGCCTTCCTTCAAGTCTATATCTTCAGGTTTCAGGTTCAAAAATTCAGAGATACGCCACCCGGAATATAGCAAGATCAAAACCGTATCAACCCAAGGATCAGACTGATGTTCCCCACCGTTTTGATTTCATCGTTGGTGAACGGAAGGCGGCTGGTGGGCGGTATTGGATCAGAAGTCAGAAGTTCGGAGAAGCACCGGTTTATTATATCCATTTCAAGGGCGAACCGGTCAAAGGTGGCCCCACAGGTTCTTGATGGCCGCTTGGGTGCTATACCCTTTCCCACAACCATCAATGGTTTCTTGCATTTGGTAGGATCGCAGTTGTTTATAAGGCTTGTTCACATACGCTGAACAATGCTTGAACGCTGAACAGAGGGAAGAACGATTGGATTCACCCAGCTTCGGGGCCTTCTTTTCTTTCCAGAGGTCAAAAAGCTGTTGAAGGGTGATCTTGGCCCGGTCAACATCCCAAGGATCACGGTTGTATTCAGCAAGCATGATGTTCCCGGCTTCACGGGTTTCAGCATAGCCGATAATGTCATAGATGGGGTGGCCTTTGTCATTCCAACCTATGGTTTTTCTTCACAATGTATGGGCGGCGGCGTTGGCCTGATAGCTTTGCAACCGTTCCATACCCGTTTGGATTTCGCATTATATCACCTGAACTTTCAAAATTGGGTATGGCAAAAGCTAAACCCCATGTGATATAATGTTCAAAGGCGTTTGAAACATTAACTTCAAAAAGGGTTTGTTTCGCCTGACCGCTTCCGGTGTGCAAGACCGGGGGCGGTCATTTTTTTGCATTTGTTCCATATCCGTTCCGCTTAAAAATCCTTCGGGGTGTGGCTTTTGAGAGAATGGAACACTTGGAACGGATATTATATTACTTCAAAAGTAGATAAAAAAATATATAAAAAGAAAAAGAGTATATAGAGAACCGGCGCTTTATCTGTTCCACCTGTTCCAAAGCCTTGATTTTCCTGTGTTTTCAGGGATTGGGCGGCGGAACGGATGTGGACAGATCAAACCTTCGTCAAATACAGAGCCATAGGAAATCTTGGTCATGGTGATTTCGCTATCATTATATTCCAACCACAAATCATTCACACCGCAATAGAAGGCCCGATAATACGAACCGGTATCATTGATATTGGTGTTGGAATATTTCTTCAAATTAAACATTGGAAGAAAACCATCCTTGCTGGAATAGGAAAATTTATCGTACAAAGTAACCCGCTGAAGGTTGTCATTGTTGAAGCTATATTCATTATTCCCATAGTACAAAGTACGAATGGGAAAGGTTTTTCCGCTGGCCGTGGTATAGTTCCAATCTTCGGTTCTATCAGGTTCACCCAACTGTTCAATAAGTTCGGTTTCACTAATGTTTTTCTTGTCCTTCACTTCATATTGAAGTGCGTCAAAGACTACCGGAACAGTTTTCCTTATTTGTGCTTCCGGGATTGTTTGTCATTTGACTGACCCCAACCCCAATGCCAACGGCAAGAGCGACTACAACAATCAAGACGGGGATTAGCAACCCTTCTTTTTCATAACAACCATTCCTTTTTTCATTTATCTTACATCACTTTGGAAGGCCACGGCCTTACCAAGAATGATGATATGATCCAACTGTTCCCCGGTATAAACCAAATCTTCATAGTTAGAGTTTTTCAGCCTTTAGGATCAATAGATTTTTTCGGGATAGTAATTCACCCGCTTTAGGGTTGCTTCATCATCAATGATAACAGCGGCAATTTCGCCATTGTTCACCATTTCCTGTTTTCTGATGAACACAATATCCCCGTCATAGATTCTGGCCCCGATCATGGAATCACCCTTGGCCTTCAAGCAGAAATCAGCATGAATGTTGGTACCAGCTTCCACATACAGTTCCTTTTCTTCGTTTGCCATGATGGGTTTACCGCAAGCAATGTCACCGAGTAGGGGGAAACGCTTTGTAGAAATTGGGATGATGTTATCAAACTTCATTTGTGGCTGTGAAGGTTCAACTACCACAGATTTATTGATACTTTTCAACCAATCATTCCGGTTCGGAATGTCTGATCTTCCCATGAGGTAATCCAAATCAACATTGAAATAGTCAGCAATGGTTTCCATTGATTCAAGGCCCGGTTCCCGTTCGCCCCGTTCATACATATTTACACTACTTTTAGAAAAACCAAGCTGATCCGCCAAGTTCTGTTGAGATAGGCGGCGTTCGGTTCGTAATTGCTTGAACCGATCAGAAAACTTCGGCATAAGTGTACCCCTTTCAGAAGTCTTTCTATATTCCATTATACACATTATGTGCACAAAAGTCAATCCGTCGATGTGCACAATTAGTAACACATTTCTTTTTGTGCACAATTTGTGCTTGAATAGCCTTTGACATTGAGCACATAATGTGTATAATGATAATCAGACAAGCACAAAAGGTGCACAACCTGAAAGGGGTACATGAGATATGAGCAAGTATTATGAAGTTCGTTTTTATACAAAGAAGGGCGGGGAAAAAAGCTGGATAATCCATGTTGAAGCAAAAAAACCGCCAAAGAAGCCAAAGAAATTGCAATTCATAAATGGGCTTTGTGACAGGCGCTTCAGCGGTATGCACCAATTTGGGATCAAGGTTCGCCTTCTTAAAGCTGATGAAGAATTTCGTTGGCATTACTTCGCACTGATCGGAGAAGGATGTTTCAATTCTTAAAGCCGAAACGGGCCTTCAGGCCCGTCCACCGGAAACCCGCCCCACCGGTGCTGATGATGGCAGGGCAACAGCGACAACATGAGCGTTCCCGTTTATGGTTTCGTATTGGGTATCAATCCCCATGTAAAAGATATGACCGCCCGGAAATTGCTTGTTCGGAACTTGGCTGTTTTACTTCTGAAGAAAGGATGTGCAACGAATGAGTGTCGGAAAGAAACTTCGGGAACTGCGAGGGAGCAGAACCCAAGACGAAATTTCCAAGCGAACTTGGAATTACCAAATCTTCTTTACGCTATGTATGAGCGTGACGAACGGGTTCCCCGTGATGAAGTGAAGGTTCGCATTTCCAATTTCTTTGGTGTTTCCGTTCAGGAACTTTTTTTTAACTAAATCGAGCACATATAGTGTTCAATAGGAGTAAAGCACTATGAATGATCTTCGACACTACGCCGGGGAACTGGAACAGATGCAATCCCTTCCGCTTGAAATCAAAATCCGCATGACGAAAAATGCGGATTCAGCAATGGGTTTATGCCTTTAGTGGTGAAGCCTATATCAGTTTTTCGGGCGGTAAGGATTCCACGGTTCTGTTAAACATTGCCCGTGAGGTATTCCCCAATCTTCCCGCCGTGTTCTGTGATACTGGTTTGGAATACCCGGAAATCCGGGAGTTCGTCAAAGGTTTGAAAATGTGGTTTGGCTGAAACCACAGATGAACTTCCGTCAGGTGATCCAGAAATACGGTTATCCTTTGATTTCCAAATCAGTTGCAAACACCTTGCGGGGTGGACACGAACCGGGTTCTTACCGGTGGAAAAAGCTACATGGGGAAGTGTTCCTGAAAAACGGAAAGCCTTCCAAATTTAACTGTGTGAAGTGGCAATTTCTATTAGATGCACCTTTCAAGGTTTCTGAACAGTGCTGTGATGTGATGAAAAAGCGCCCATTTCACAAGTACCAAAAAGAAACTGGACAAATGCCCATCGTGGCGACAATGGCTGATGAATCCATGATGCGAAAAAATTCATGGATGAAATACGGATGCAACGCCTTTGATCGTGCTTCCGGGCCGCAATCCCGCCCAATGTCATTTTGGACGGAACGGGATGTTCTGGAATATCTGATTAAGTACGATGTTCCTTATGCGTCTGTTTATGGCGATATTATCGGCTTGATGCCCGATGGAACAATCATTCCTATGCAGGAACTTCAGAAGATGGCAAAAGAATGTGGAATCCCGGAAGAAGCTGAATTGAAAACAAGCACTTGTGATCGTACCGGTTGTATGTTCTGCGGTTTCGGATGCCACCTTGAAAACAGCCTAACCGATTCCAGCGTATGGCCGAAACCCATCCTAAACAGTATCAATTCTGTATGAAGCCATGGAGTGAAGGCGGTTTGGGGCTGGATGAAGTTTTGAATTATATCCATGTGGATCATTAAGAAAGGAGTAAGCGCAATGACCACCTTTGCAGAGCGTTTGAAGAACGCTATGGAACAGGCCAACATGAGCCAATCCGCCCTGTCTGAACAGGCCGGGGCTTCCAAGGCCGCTATCAGCCAATACCTTTCCGGGAAGAACACCCCCCGGCCCTGACCGTATCAAGGCCCTTGCCGATGCAACCGGCGTTTCCTTTGATTACCTGATGGGTTATGGAGCCGCCCCGGTTGCGGAACCGCCCATCAAGAAGATCAGCGTGAAGGAAGCCGCCCGGTGCATGGGGAAATCTGATCAGTTCGTCAGAATCGGCCTTCAGCGTGGCCTTCTTCCCTTCGGGAACGCTGTTCCCGGAACCGGCGCTTGCTGGAATTACTACATCAACCCCACCAAGTTCCGTGATTATGTGGGTGCTGATCAGTTCAATTCTTTCTTTCGGCCTTACGGCCTGATTTTTAGAAAAGGAGTAAAGCAATGAAAACCAGATTTGATGGAACCTTGTGGATCGGAGCCGGTGGACAGGCTTTCCGCCCCGCAGAATGGGAACCGATCACCTGTTGAACACGGTGAAGAGCATTGAAGAACCGCCCCGGCGTGGTGATAGCTATGGTGGTTCAGTACATCCGCATTGAAGCCACCCACTGACTGTTGCCCAGATTTTGATCCCTTCGGTGGCGGTCATTCCGAGTTGGAAGTGAAACAGTCCTTGTTCAACATCACTTCCCTTTCCCCGGAACAGGTGAGTGATTACGCCCTGAACAGTCCCCTTCAGACGGGAATGGCTATGAAGGCCGAACTTCTTTCCCGTGGTGTGAATGTGTAAAATTACCTTTCCATGATTGAAGGGCCTGAAACCCTATGATCACCTGTTCCAGCACCAACAACAGGCCCTTGATGAAACCGAGGGAAGAACGGGTGGCCTATTACCTTGACATGGGCCTTGGGAAAACCTTTGTTGGTTCCGAAAAAAATGATGAAGCTGGAAAGCGGATCAATCTTCTGGTGTGTCAATGTTCAAAGGTTCAAGACTGGATTGAACATTTTCAAGAAAACTACGCCGGAAATTGTTGATGTTCGACCTGACCAACCCCAAAACCTTCAAATGGTTCTTTGAACAGGTTCAGCATGAAGTTCCAACCCTGATGATTGGCGTGATCAACTACGAACTGACCTTCAGGCGGAATGTGATGAAAACCCTGACCGGCTTTCACGCTGATGTTGGATGAAAGTTCCCTGATCCAGAACGAGAACGCCAAACGATCAAAAGTTCATTCTTGGGCTGAAACCGGATAATGTGATCCTTCTGTCAGGCACCCCCACGGGCGGCAAAGTATGAAAACCTGTGGAGCCAATGCCAACTGTTGGGGTGGAAGATTTCAAAAAGAACTGTTCTGGAAGCAGGTACATTCAAACGGAATGGGTTGAAACCGATGGATTTTTGGCGGCAACAGATTACCGGCTATAAGAATGTTGACCGGTTGAAGATGAAGCTGGCTGAACATGGGGCCGTTTTCATGACTACCGAACAGGCCGGGATCAGCCTTCCAAAACGGAACTGGATCAAGGTCAAAACCCGCCCTTCACCCCTTTATTGGAAGTTCTGGAATGATCGCTATATTGCGATTGACAGCGCCAACCTTGGTGAATTTGAACTGGATGCGGATTTCTACGGTTCCAATGCCCATTGTGAACGGGAATTGATTGGTGATACCAGTTTGACCCGCCGCCTTTATGCCCGTCAGCTTTGCGGCCTATACAACCCGGCCCGTTATGAAGCCTTCCGGGATTTGGTGAACAGCACGGAAGATCGCTTGATTGTGTTCTATAACTTCACGGAAGAAATGGAACGCCTGAAGGGAATTGCCAAGGTCCTGAACCGGCCTGTGTCTGTTCTTTCCGGTGGAAGAAAAAGAACTTTGATGCTTACCGCTACCAGCATAACAGCATTACCTTTATTCAGTATCAGGCCGGTGCAATGGGCGGCAATTTCCAGCTTGCCAACAAAATCATTTACTTCAGCCTTCCCCAAGGTTCGGAACTGTGGGAGCAATCCCAAAAGCGTATTCACCGCCTTGGGCAAGAACGGCCCTGTTTCTATTACCTGATGATCTGTCCGGGAACGGTTGAAGAAGATATTCTTTCCACTTTGGAAATGAGAAAGGACTATACCGATGAACTATTCAGAAAGTATGAGCAAGCGGCAACAGCGCCGCAAAGCCCTTAACCAGCGGTTCAGGCGGATGTTCCTTGTGGCCCTTCTGATGGGCCTTGCCATGGGGTTTATATTTGGGCGCTGTTCTGCTGTCAACAGCAAGGCCCCGGATGCCCCCATTGAACCGGATCAGCTTACCGCCGTGACCCCGGATGTGACCTTGGAGCCGTGGATGCGTGGAACCCCCGCTGGTGGAAGAACCCGCCGAACCTGAACCGGTGCTGTTGGGCAGTTTCAGAATTACCGCCTATTGTTCCTGTGAAAAGTGTTGCGGCGAATGGGCCAAGAACCGGCCCAATGGCATTGTGTATGGTGCCGCTGGTGTGGAACTGAAGGCCGGCGTTTCCTGTGCTTCCCCGCTTCCCTTGGGAACCGTAGTGGAAGTGGAAGGCTTGGGTGAATACATCGTTCAGGATCGCCCCGCCCAATGGGTGATTGACAAATACGGTGAAAACCAGATCGACATTTATTTTGACAACCATGAAGCCGCTTCCGCCTTCGGCCTGAAGCAGTTGAATGTTTATCTGAAAGGAGAACCCGAAAAATGATCAAATGTGAAAATGCTTGCCCCCGTGGAAAATTTGATGGGTGTTGCCACAAATGCCCGGATTTCCACACTTGTCCTGATTCCTGTCAGGAAAACCCGAACGCCTGTGGTTCGGCCACCTTCGATGAACCGGAAACGGCCCTTCAGGAGTTCAAGAACACACAGCTTGCCACCTTGAACGCCATTGCTTCCCTGACCGCCCACAAGAAGGCCATTGAAGATCAGGAAAAGGAAATGAAGGCTAAGTTGTATGAAGCAATGGTGAAGTTCGGCGTGGATAAGTTTGAATCCGATGTTCTGAACCTTACCCTTGTGAAGCCTACCAATGCCACCAGCATTGATTCCGCAAAGCTGAAGAAGAAATACCCGGACATTGCTTCCGAGTGTTCCAAGACCACCGCCAAGGCCGGTTATGTGAAGATCACCCCTGAAGGGCGGTGGGCATAATGCCGAATTGGTGTAAAGGATCACTGAAAGTTCGTGGAAAATTTCTGATTTGAAGAAATTTGTTCAACAGGGGCTTTTGAGCCGGTTAGTTATATAGGAGATGCTTTAGAACCTTTGGTGTTCACCACTGAAGATGAAACTTCATTCTTTGTGAGGGAGAATAAAGTTTCCCTTTGGATGAAGGGAACACCACCGCCATTTCTGTGAGCCTAATTATATTGAGGTTTACGCCGATGATCAAGAAACGCCCGTTATTATGATTCTACCTATGAAGGCGGCGTGGTCTATTGATGCAGAGCCTTTACAGGAATTGTGCAAAAAGTTCCATGTTGATATGAAGATTCAAGGGTTTGAACGAGGAATGGAGTTCAGTCAAGTTATTGAAATCGTTGATGGTGAAATTGTTCAAGATGAAGAACTTCACTATAACGATTGAATTGGGATTGCCCATGCCCGGAAATGGGTGGGTGAAGCCAATGAAGAAACAGATTGATATTTGTGCCACCTGTGTTCACGATGAACCCGGTTATTGTTCCGTCATTGGCACCATTCCCCATTGCTGTTTCCGCCATTGGCATTGTGAACCGGGAAAAGCCGCAAAGGACTATGTTCCCAAACAGGAAGAAGGTGAAGCTGATGGCAAGGGATGAAGTATGGGATGCCCTGAAGAATCATGCCAAACAGGTTCATTCAAGAACGGGTTGCAAAGAACCCCGACCGGATCGCCTATGCTATTCAACAGTTTGAAGCCCACGGCATTGAATACCAACTGAAAAATGAGCAAACAGGCCACTTCCATTGTTGGCGGAAGTCTGATGATAAACTGTTCCAATTCTACGCTGGAACGGGTAAAATTCAGGGCTTCACCCAAGTCAGAGGTATTCACAGCCTGATTCAGATGTTGGAGGGGCGAGCCGATGGCCGGTGAAAAGAACTTTGAAAAACCGTCTGAAGAAGTGGTTGGAAGGTGAAGGGATTTATCCCCTTGGGTGAACCAGTTGACCGCATGAGCGCCCCGCCCTGTGGTTTTTATGAAAAGCGTTGGGGCGGAAGCCGGTATGTGAAAAGCGGCCTTCCTGATATGCGGATCACCGTGAAGGGCATTGCCCCTTGAAGTGGAGCTGAAGGCCACCAATGGAACCCCATCCGTGCTTCAGAAGCGGAATATTCGCCAAATCAATAATAGCGGCGGAATAGCAATGGTGCTATACCCACAAGGGTTTGACACATTCAAAGACATAATAAAAGGGGTGAAATCGTGTCCACAAGATTTTCCCATAGCCGGGTTGAAGTGTTTGATCGTTGCCCATTCAAATATCGGTTGCGATATGTTGATGGATTAGACACGATCCCGAACACGGACGCAGACAACGCCCTGATTCTTGGCACCGCCCTTCACACCGGCATTGAAGAAGGGGTTGAACAAGCCCTTGATTTCTACAAGAACAGCTTCCCGGTTCTGACGGATGATCACATTCATGAAATGATGAAGCTGGAAGCAATGATCCCCAAGGCAAAGGCCATGTTGCCACCCGGTGGTTCCTTTGAATTGCCCATTGGGAACGCTGATTTCATCGGCTTCATGGATTATCTGGTTCCCGTGGGGAAGGGCCTGAAGCTGGATGGGTTGATCACCGGTGAAGATTTGGATGAATTTGAAGCGTTTGATCTGTACGATTTCAAGTATTCCAACAACGCCAAGAACTACGCCGTTTCCGGCCAGCTTCACGAATACAAGTATTGGTATGAACTGACCCATCCCGGCCACCGGATCAGAAATATGTATTTCCTGATTGTTCCCAAGCCCAAGATCAGGCAGAAAAGCACCGAAACCCTTTCCCAATTCCGTGACCGCTTGCAAGCGGCCTTGAAAGATGCTGAACCAACGCTGATGCCGGTTCAGTATAACCCCATGAAGATTGTGGACTTCCTGACCGATGTGAAGCACATGGTTGAAGCCACAGACTTTCCCAAGAACCCAAACCATTTTTGTGGATGGTGTGAGTATGAAGAATATTGTCAGAAAGGATGGGATTATATGTTACTTCCCAAGAATGAACGCCGTGATCTGAATGCCACCAAGAAGAAGGTTGTGTGGCTTTTTACGGCGCACCCCTTCAGCGGCAAAACCTTCTTTGCCAATCAGTTCCCCGATCCCCTGATGTTGAACACGGATGGCAACATCAAGTTTTGTGGATGCCCCTTATATCGCCATTCGTGACACCGTAACGGTGGAAGGCCGTATCACCAAGCGCAAGTTGGCCTATGAAGTGTTCATGGATGCCGTGGCCGAACTGGAAAAGAAACAGAACGATTTCCGAACCATTGTGGTTGACCTTCTGGAAGATGTTTATGAATCGTGCCGGGTTTACATCTGTGATCGTCAGGGCTGGAAGCATGAATCTGATGATTCCTTCCGTGCGTGGGATATGGTCAGAAGTGAGTTCCTGAACACCCCTGAAGCGGCTTGTGAATCTGGACTATGAAAACATCATCCTGATCAGCCATGAGGACAGAAGCCGTGACCTGACCCGCAAGGGGCGGCGATAAGATCAGTTCCATTAAGCCGAACCTTTTCAGGATAAGGTGGCAAACAAGGTGGCCGGTATGGTTGATCTGGTGGCCCGTATCGTGGCGGACGATGATGAACGGGTGCTGTCTTTCAAGACTTCTGAAGTGATCTTTGGCGGTGGCCCGTTTGACTGTCCGTGATAAGGAAATCCCGCTGACCTATGACGCTTTCTGTGAAGTCTACGAGGAAGCCAACCAGAAGGCCGCAGGAGCCGTGAAGCGTGGCGGTAATACCCCGGCTACCCCCGCACCTGAAACCACCGACACGCCCACCACAGCGCCCAGCAGAAGGGGCAGAAAGGCCAAGACTGCAACCCCGCCCCCGGCTGATAACTATGATCCGGCTGAAGATGCGGCAAAGGCGGCTTGTGGTGATCCTGATGGAACTTGGACACCGGGCGGCGGTGAACAGGATGATTCTGTTCCCGTGGATGAACCGGCCACCGGTGACACCCCGCCTTGGGATAATCTTCCCAAATGCCCGGATGGTGAACGCATTTTCAGACAGCACGATCAGAACCCGGAAATCCCCCTTTGTCCGTCCATTGACGCTGGCCACCGTTGCCACAAGGAAGGCGGCCCCGATGGTTGCCCCCTGTGGAATCGCCCCAAGGCCCCGGCAGAAGAAGGCGCACCCAAGACGGATGCCAACCCGCCCCGCCGTACCCGGAAGAAGCGTGAAGAATAATGGCTGATGTGCTGATGATTGCCGGGAAGCCTGAAACCATTTTCAAGGCCCGTGATTTTGAATATCTGGTTGAAAAACACATGGGCTATGAAGCGGCCAAGTATTTCCGGGAATACGCTGAAAAAGCTGATGAAGAAGTCAGATCGGCCAAGGCCGGCGAAAACACAGACCTTGCTTCCTATGAAGCTGACCTTGAAAGCAACAGAGCCTTTCAGGACATTCAGGATGAACGGAATCTGCAGTTTCACGGGTGTTCTTCAAGAAAAACGGATAAACCGTGAGGAGTTGCCTTTGCAGACCATGTGAAGCGCATTAAAACCATCATTTCCAACCAAATATAAGGAGGACGCAACATGAAAAACGATGCCCTGAACCAGGTTCAAAGAAGAAATGAACCGCCGTGGCCTGTTCCGCAAGATTCAGGTGTGTGCAAACCTGACCCCCCCGCCCGATGCTGACCCGGAAGCCCTGATCCAGCTTCACCGGAACGCCGCAAAGATGGCGATTGCCAACTATGCCGCCAACCACGATGATTTCTATGAGTGATGTTTGATGCGGCGTTGGATCATCTGTTGGATGGGGTTCTGACCGATGATCTGTTTGCCCCTGATAAGGAATTTTCCCCTACGAAAGAAGAAGTTGACAACATGAACAGGGCCAAGGAAACGGCTGAACTTGTGAACGGCCTGTTTCATGGGTTGGCTGATCTTCTGAAAACCATTTACATAAATACATTTTTTGGAGGTAAAAAACTATGGCTATTGATTTTGACAAGATTGATCGTTCTGTTGATCTGAAGGGCCTTCAGGCTGATGTGGAGGATGCCAAGAAGAACGGCGGCGGTGATTTCCCCACCATTCCCGCTGGCAAGTATGAAGTGAAGCTGGAAAGCATGGAGATCAAAGGCACCAAGGCCGATCCCAACCGCCCCATGCTGGCCGTGTCCTTCAAAATCCTGTCCGGTGAGTTCAAGAACCAGCGCCTTTTCATGAACCGTGTCCTTTACGGCACCAAGAATGACAAGAACATGATCGCTTCCGCTATGGGCTTCCTTGAAAAGCTGGATTCCGGTGTTCCTGTCAGCTTCACCAGCTACAAGCAGTTTTCCCAGCTTGTTCTTGATGTGGCGGAAGCTATTGATGGAACTTTGGAATATGCGGTGGACTACGATGATTCCCGCTTCAATTCCATCACCGTTGAAGAAGTTTTCGAGGTTGAAAACTGACCCAAAATTTTTTACAATGATTGTAGGCAAATAGTCTACCGCAAAGCAACTGTTGTCTACTTGAAAATTCACTTTCAAGCCGGGGCGAAAGCCCCGGAATGGCCCCAAGTGAAAGCCTTCCCGTGGCGGGGCTGATAAGGCGGAAACGCTGACAGATTTCACGAAAGCTGAAAGGATGTGAGTTGATGATCTTCTATGATTTTGAGGTTTTCCGGTATGACTGGCTGGTTGTCCTGATCGACCTGAACGCCCGAAAAGAAACCGTGATTATCAACGATCCCGACAAGCTGAAACGCTTCTATGAGCAGAACAAAGGTGTGATTTGGGCCGGTTACAATTCCCGGAACTATGATCAGTACATCCTGAAGGCCATTCTGTGTGGGTTTGATCCAAAGCCTGTGAATGATTGGATCATTGCAGAGAATAAACCCGGTTACAGATATTCAAGCCTGTTCAGGGAATACCCGCTGATCAATTATGATGTGATGCCGAACCCGCCAATCAGCCTGAAGGCGCTGGAAGCGTTCATGGGCCATTCCATTAAAGAAACTTCTGTTCCCTTCGACATTAACCGGCCTTTGACTGAAGCAGAGTTGGCCGAAACGGTCAAATATTGCCGCCATGATGTGGAACAGACGGTGGAAGTGTGGTTACGGCGGAAGGAAGATGAATTTGATGCCCAAATGTTACTTGTGAAGGCGTTCCACCTTCCCATTTCCGATATTGGCCGCACCAAAGCACAGCTTTCCGCCAAAATCCTTGGGGCCGTTCAAAGGGAACACAATGATGAATTTGAAATTGAGTTCCCGCCCAGCTTGCGGATCGAAAAAAAATACACGGAAGTTTTGAATTGGTACAAGAACCCCTTGAACCGTGATTATTCCAAAACCCTTGAACTGGAGTGGCCGGGGTTCCCCATGTGTTCGCTTGGGGTGGCCTTCATGGGGCCATTCCCCCAAATATCACGGGGAAGGATGGTTTGTCAATGTGGATGTTGGGCTTCCTTATTACCCGTCTTTGATGCTGGTTTATAAGTGGCTTTTCCCGCAATGTTCACGATCCTTCCAAGTATGCGGAAATCTACCACACCCGCTTAAAGCTGAAGGCGGAGAAGAACCCCATGCAACAGCCTTACAAAATTGTTCTGAACAGCACCT
>VOFK01002305.1_pt1 | contig 16404 bp, 33 predicted proteins | sample 5384121 | NCBI WGS metagenome assembly VOFK01 (sample SAMN12384730, study PRJNA508395) | human gut metagenome | isolation source: healthy gut J | host: Homo sapiens
TTAGTGGCCCAGACTGAAAGATAAAGTATGTGAAGCAGAAGTCGTTCCGGCGCTTCAGCAGAAGTTCAGTATAAGAACGTCAGCTTAGAAATTCCGCGCCTTGAGGAAGATCGTCGCTCAACGTTGGTCTGGGCGATTGCAAAGGACAACGCCAAGTCCATGGAAGTGGCCGTTGCCGAGCTCGCCGCCATCTCCGGCCAGAAGCCGCTGGTGACCGTGAAGAAGTCATCGCGAACTGGGTCGCAGCGAGGGGCATGGTACGTCGGCGCAGGGTGACGCTGCGCAATGCGCGTATGTACGGAGTTCGCCGACAAGCTGATGAACATTGCTCTGCCGTGCGCGACTTCACGCGGCGTGAGCGCCAAGGCCTTCGACGGCCCCGCGGCAACTACTCTCTGGGCGTCCGCGGTAGCAGCTGATCTTCCCGAAATCGAGTACGATAAAGGTTGAAGATCCGCGGTCTTGAATGATCAGGCCGCACCGCCAAGACCGCCGATGAGGAAGCGAGAGAGAAGAAGGAACTGCTGCGCCTGCTGGGTAATGCCGTTTGAGCAGGCTTGATTGAAGGAGGAACATTCGCGTAAAGACCTAGCATGAAGATCAGGCAGGCAGAGAGCCCCCAGAGTCTCGACCCGTGCTTGCATCTGCGGCCGTCCGCATTCGGTGCTCCGCAAGTACGGCGTGTTACACAAGGAATTTGTTTCCGTGAACTGGCCTACAAGGGCGAATTCCCGGTGTGAGAAAGGCAAGCTGGTAAGCTGGGCTATTTCGGAAAGGAGGTTACAATGCTGATGAACTAGTCCATCGCCGGGATATGCTGACTATCCACCAATGCCCTTGTGCGAACATGATACCGTGACCCTTCACGTCGCATGAAGAAGGCGATCGCCAAGATTATGTTGGAGGAAGGCTATATCAGAACTCATTGACTATATTGACGACGGTGTGCAGGGACAGATCAGAGATTTGTTAACTCAAGTACGTTAGAGAACAAGCAGTCGTTATCAAGCGGTTTGAAGCGCATTTCCACGGTCTGCGCGTTTACGCCCGGACCGATGAGCTGCTGGGTTCTGGGCGGCCTGGGCACGTTGTCTCCACGTCAGACGTCATGACCGACAAGGAAGCCCGCAGAGGCCGGTGTGGGCGGCGAGGGTGCTGGCCTGACCAGCAACGGAGTTAAACAACAATGTCTCGAATCGGAAGACTTCCGATCGCTGTGCCCGCCGGGGTTACCGTTACGATTACGGACGACAATACCGTGATTTGTGAAAGGCCCAAGGGTGAGCTTTTCTCAGAAGGTGAACAAGGATATCACCGTTACGCAGGAGGGCAAACCACGTCCCCGTTGCCCGACCGACGACAAAGGCGCATCGCGCTCTGCGCACGGCCTGTATCGTTTCCAGTGATCCAACATGGTCACTGGCGTGACCACCGGCTTCTCAAGAGCCTGAGAGCTGGGTCGGCGTCGGCTACCGTGCTCAGGCGGAGAGCTCCCCAGCTGGTCATCAACATCGGCTCCCATCCTGTGAATGTCTCGAAGCGCCCGCGAGGCATCAAGTTCGAGTCGCCCAGCGCCACGCAGATCATCGTGCATGGCATCGACAAGCAGCAGGTTGGCGCGATCGCCGCGGATATCCGCGCCATCTGCAAGCCGGAAACCTTTATCATGGCAAGGGCGTTATACGGGGCGAATGCCGTCCGTCGCGAAGGCAAAGCCGGTAAGAAGTAAGGGGGAGTGAACGCTCATGTTCAAAAAAAGCAGGATCGCAATGAGATCAGAGTCATCCGACATGCGCGTCCGCAAGAAGATCAGCGGCACGACCGAGCGTCCCGGCTCGCGTTTACAGAAGCAACGCCCACATCTACGCCTGCCCAGATCATCGATGACGCGAAGGGCATGACCCTGGTTGCGGCTTCGACCGTGGAGAAGCGATCTGGCCGCGCAGATCGGCGAAATGGACAAGAAGGGCGCCGAAGCTGAAGGTCGGCAAGACCATCGCCGAGCGCGCTGAGGCCGCTGGCATCAAGACGGTCGTTTTCGATCGCGGCGGCTACATCTGGCACCCGGCCGTGGCCGAAACTGAGTCGCTGGCTCGCGAGGGCGGTCTGACTTCTAAATCAGAGGAATGCACGCATGCAGCGCAACGAGCAGGTTAGCGAATTCAAAGAAAAGCTTTGCCGCAGTGAACCGCGTCAGCAAGACCGTCCTAAGGGCGGCCGCAATATGCGCTGTCAGCGCTCTGATGGTGGTTGGCGACGAGAACGGCCGCATTGCTGCGGCATGGGCAAGGCGGCGACCGCAAAATCCCGAGGCCATCCGCAAGGGCAATGAGGACGCCAAGAAGAACATGATCAAGGTGTTCTCTGAAGGACACGACCATCCCGCACGAGGTCATCGGCGTGTACGGCACCGGCGTGTGCTGCTGATGCCCGCGCCGGAAGGGGCACCGGCCTGACGCCGGCGGCCCTGTCCGTCAGGTCCTGGAGGCTGCGGGCATCCGCAACATCTGCACCAAGTCGATCGGCTCCAACAACCCGGATCAACATGGTCAAGGCCACGATGGAAGCGCCTCAAGCAGCTCCGCCCGCTGAGGGAGATCGCCAAGCTTCGCGGCAAGACGGTCGAAGAGCTCTTGGGGTTAAGGAGGGCGCGAAGTTATGAAACTGAAAATCACACAGACGAAGTCCACCATCGCCTGCCTGAAAGATCAGATTGCCACCATAAAAGGCGCGCTGGGCCTGCAAAGATCGGCCAGACGGTCGTCAAGCAGGACAACCCCGCGATGCGCGGCATGATCTTCAAGGTGAAGCACATGGTGAAGGTCGAGGAGATCGAAGACTAAGGAGGGTCGAATCATGAAACTGCACGAACTTAAGCCGGCTTTCAGGATCGACCACGGCGCCGAAGCGCCTTGGGCGCGGCGTTGGCTCCGGTCTGGGCAAGACTTCCGGCAAAGGTCATAAGGGTGCCGGGCGCCCGTTCGGGGGCGGCGGCAAGCGTCCGGCTTCGAGGGCGGCCAGATGCCTCTGATCCGCCGTCTGCCCAAGCGCGGCTTCTACAATCCCCTTCCGCATCAACTATGTCGCCATCAACGTGGATCGCCTTGAGGTGTTCGAGGACGGCATGACGGTCACCCCGTCGAGCTGATCGAGTACGGCATCATCAAGAAGATCGATGACGGCATTAAGATCATGGGCAATGGCGAGCTGACCAAGAAGTTGACCGTCCAGGCGGCGAAGTTCACCGCCACCGCCAAGGAAAAGATTGAGGCGGCCGGAGGAAAGGCCGAGGTGATCTGACATGTGGGAAACGCTGCGCAACGCATGGAAGATTGCCGATCTTCGCAAGAAGATCTCTATACCCTGTTCATGCTTTTTGATTTACCGCCTGCTGTGCTTTTGTTCCGCCCCCCGGCGTGAACGTGGCCGTTGTCGCCGAGGCGGTTAAGGGCATCAGCCTGCTGGATTTCATGAACACCATGACCGGTTCCAACCTGGAGCAATTCACCCATCATGGCAATACCCCTTACATCAATGCGTCGATTATCATGCAGTTGCTTTTGTGTTGCCATCCCGAAGCTGGAGGAAACTCCAGAAGGAAGGCGAAGAGGGCCGCAAGAAGATAGCGCAGATTACCCGTTATGTCACGATTGGTCTGGGATTCATTCAAGCGGTTGCTCTGTCCATCGGACTCATGCCCGCCACCACGGCCTGGTACAACTATGTGACCATCGGCCTGTGCCTGGCAGGTGGTACCGCTCTGGCCATGTGGATTGGCGAGCGCATCAATGACAAGGGCATCGGCAACGGCGTTTCGCTGCTGATCTTCGCCGGCATCATTGCGCGTCTGTCCAGCCAGATCGTCAGCTATGTCAAGGTTTGTTGGCAACGTGTCCGTGTGGGCGGCCTCATTGGGTGGTGCTTCTCATCAGCCTGGTCATGATCGTCGGCGTTACGATGGTCGAGCTGGCCGAGCGCCGCATCCCGGTTCAGTATGCCAAGCGTGTCACCGTGGGCAACAAGATGTACGGCGGACGACCCAGCCGCATTCCCCTCAAGGTCAGCCGCGTCCGGCGTCCTGCCGCTGATCTTCGCTTTCCGCGATCATGCAGTTCCCGGAGCACCATCTTCGTTCATGCCCAATTCCGCCGCGGCCAAGTGGTGGGATCCGGTTCTATGGACAGAGCGGCTGGTATCTGCTCATCTTCGCCCTGATGATCTTCGGCTTCACCTTCTTCTACAGCTCCATCACCTTCAATCCGAATTGAGATGAGCAAGAACCTGAAGCAGAACGGCGGCTCGATCCCCGGCATCCGCCCGGACAAGCCTACCGCCGATTACATCGCGAAGGTCAGCAAGCGAATCCCATGTTCGGCGCCCTGTTCCTGGCTGGGCGACGCTGCCCACCGTCTTCTATAAAGATGGTCGGCCACAGGCCTGCCTCTGGCCGCCAGCTCCTGCTGATTGCCGTCAGCGTCGCGATTGAAACCGCGCGCCAGCTGCAGTCTCGAGATGGAGATGCGCCACTACAAGGGATTCCTGAAGTAATAGTCGGGAGGAAATCACGATGAATCTTATTTTCTTGGCCCTCCCGGGCGCAAGGGGACGCAAGCGGCCTTGGTGAGCAAGGCGCTCGGCATTGCCCATATTTCCACCAGCGATATGTTTCCGCAGAAGCCAAAAGCAGAGGAGGAACGCCCACCGGCCTCCAAAGGCCAAGGCATTTATCGACAGAAGCTGGTTCATGCCAAGGCTGTTGCAATGATTGATGTGTATGCTTCACTTTCTGTTGTTGCAACACAGAATAATTTCGTAAGACCTAAGATTAATGAAAAAAGGTATTATAGATATTAAGAACGGCAGACACCCTGTAGTTGAGAAGATGATTTCTAATGATATGTTCATTGCCAATGAGACTTATCTTGACAATGGAATGAACAGAATTTCAATTATCACAGGTCCTAATATGGCTGATAAATCTACATATATGAGACAGACGGCACTTAATTGTGCTTATGGCACAGACAGGCTCTTTCGTTCCAGCTGATTCAGCAAATATATGTATTGTTGACCGTATATTTACACGAGTCGGAGCATCTGATGACTTAGCTTCCGGTCAGTCAACCTTCATGGTTGAGATGACAGAGGTTGCCAATATTCTAAGAAATGCAACACCTAAGAGTCTTCTTATTCTTGATGAAATAGGAAGAGGTACAAGTACATTTGACGGTTTAAGCATAGCATGGGCTGTGGTTGAATATATAGCTAATACAAAAATTCTTGGGGCAAAGACACTTTTTGCGACACATTATCATGAACTTACAGAGCTTGAAGGAACGCTTGACGGAGTTAATAATTACTGTATTGCTGTCAAGGAGAATGGCGATGATATTGTTTTTCTTAAGAAAGATTGTAAAGGGCGGTGCTGATAAGAGTTATGGTATTCAGGTTGCCAAGCTTGCAGGAGTACCTGATGTGGTTCTTAACAGGGCTAAAGGAACTTGTTGGAGTTGACTTAAGTGATGCTGATATATCACAGAAAGCCAAGGATATTGCGCAGTATTCCAAGAAACTTGACAAGATGAATGACAAGTACAGAAAGGTTAATGACCTTGAAGTTAAGCAGATGTCTCTTTTTTGATACTGTTAAGGATGATGATATAGTAACTGATATAATGAATCTTGATATAAGCAATATGACACCTATTGATGCACTGAATACGCTTTATAAGCTGCAGGGAAAAGCTAAGAACCGCTGGTAAAACAAAAGGAGACTAAATCCTCTGCTCCTGCAAGGGCAGTCGCATTTTTGTTTCACAAAACAGGGAGGATTAAATGCCAATAACACTTTTAGACCAGAATACGATTAATAAGATTGCTGCAGGAGAGGTCGTCGAAAGACCTTCTTCTGTAGTTAAAGAACTTGTTGAAAATGCTATAGATGCCGGAGCAACTGCGATTACAGTTGAGATAAAGGAAGGTGGAATTTCATTTATCAGGGTTACTGATAAATGGAAGTGGTATCAATAAAGATGAGATTGAGATAGCATTTAAAAAGACATGCAACAAGTAAAATTAAATCAATTGAAGATCTTATGGCTGTTTCGTCTCTGGGCTTCAGAGGTGAGGCACTAGCGAGTATAGCTGCTGTATCACAGGTTGAACTTATTACCAAGACTGCTGACAGTCTGAGTGGTGTGCGTTATACAATTGATGGCGGATGTACCAGGTGAAGTGGCAGAAATAGGCGCTCGGAGGGAACTACATTTATTGTAAGAAATCTTTTCTATAATACTCCTGTTAGAAGAAAGTTCTTAAAGACAGCGACTACCGAGGGAGGGTATATTGGTTCGCTTTTAGTGGAATATCTGGCACTTTCACATCCTGATATTTCGTTCAGGTTCATAAGTAATAACCAAAATAAGCTGCATACATCGGGCAATATGAATCTTAAAGATATAATATATAATGTGTATGGCAGGGATATAACTAATAATCTGTATGAAATCAGCGGCAAGTCGCAGGATATTGAGGCTTCTGGTTTTATTGGCAAGCCTATGGTTGTCCGGAAACAGGACATATGAGAATTATTATATCAACGGCAGATATATCAAGAGCAGTATTATAACTAAGGCTATAGAGGATGCCTATAAGGGCTTTATAATGCCACATAATTATCCGTTCAGTGCGATACATTTTAAGATTAATCCTGCAATTATTGATGTAAATGTACATCCAACCAAGATGGAACTGCGATTCTCGAACAATGAATATATATATAATTTTGTATATGATACATGTTTAAAAGCTCTTAATTCAAAAGAACTTATTGCAGAAGTTTCTGTGCCTGATCCTGTTGCAGTTAAAATGCAGGAAGCACCTGTTGTAAGAAATGTTATGCCGGATGTTAAGCTGCCAGAGAAGAATGTTTCGGATAGTATGCCATGTAAGACAGAGACAAAATCTGCAGAGTCTGCAAAAGCAGAAATTAAGCCGAAAAAAGACTTCCGGAGCCATTTGAAATTAAGGGTTCTCTGCAGATGGTTAAAGAAGATAAAGTAAGATATGAAGCTGTGACAAAATCTGAACCACCAAAGCAGATGAATCTTTTTTGAGAATAAGCTTCTTGATGAGAACAGCCGTAACAAATACAGAATCATAGGGCAGCTGTTTGATACTTACTGGCTTATTGAATTTGAAGATAAATTCTATATGATGGATCAGCATGCGGCGCATGAGAAAGTGCTTTTTATGAAAGAACGATGAACAAGCTTCATAATAAGACGATTGGAACTCAGATGATTCTTCCACCGATTGTATTGTCGCTTAATATGCATGAGGAAGAAATATACAAGACTAATCAGGGATATATTTAAAAGATTAGGATATGAGATAGAAGAATTCGGCGGCAATGAATACAAGGTCACAGGAATTCCTGCCGGACTTCCTAAGATGGATTACAAAACAGCTCCTTTATTGATGTTCTGGATGGACTTTCTGAAGAAAGTGCCAGTGCAAAGATCCTGATATTATTACTGAAAAGGTTGCAAGCATGTCATGTAAAGCGGCTGTAAGAGGGCAATAACAGACTGTCATTTAATGAGGCATTTGAACTGATGGACGAGCTTATGAAGGCAGAGAATCCATATAACTGTCCGCACGGCAGACCAACACTTATTATGATGAGCAGATATGAGATAGAAAAAGAAATTTAAACGAATAGTATAGAGGCTGATATGAAAAAAAGAACCTTTAATAATACTTACAGGTCCGACAGCAGTTGGAAAGACTGAACTTTCCATTGCACTTGCAAAGGCGGTAAATGGTGAGATAATAAGCGCCGATTCCATGCAGGTATACAGATATATGGATATCGGAACTGCCAAGATAACAAAAGAAGAGATGCAGGGGGTTAAGCATTATCTTGTTGATGAGATTGAGCCTTCAGAGGGCTTTGATGTGGCAAGATTTAAGTCTATGGCAACAAATGCAATACAAAAAATCCGTGAGAACGGGTCATATTCCTGTAGTTGTTGGCGGAACCGGATTTTATATACAGGCACTTTTATATGATTCTACATTTGAAGATGATGAAAGTGACTATGAATATAGGGATTATCTTCAGGGGATTGCTGATACCAAGGGGGCAGAGGTGCTTCATGATATGTTAAAGGAAGCTGACCCCTGAATCTGCAGAGGCAATTCATGCTAATAATGTCAAAAGAGTTATTCGTGCACTTGAATTTTATAAGACGACAGGCAGAAAGATATCAGAGCATAATAATGAGCAGAGAGCTAAAGAGTCGCCTTATAATTTTTGTTACTTTGTTCTTAATGATAAAAGAGAAATTTTATACGACAGAATAAACAGGCGTGTTGATATAATGTTTGACAACGGACTGCTTGATGAGGTAAAACATTTGTCGGACATGGGGCTTGTAAAGGACGATGTTGCCATGCAGGGAATCGGATATAAAGAGATGTTCGATTATCTTGAGGGCAGATGTGACGAGGGCAGGTCTTAGAGAGACGATTAAGCAGGATACAAGACATTTTGCCAAAAGACAGCTTACATGGTTTCGGAGAGAGCCGTTGGTTACATGGGTGGATTTTTCCCAGATACGAAGAGAAGATGCACTTTCGTATATGCTTGAACAACTACAAGAAAAGGAAATTATTTAATTATGAGAGAAATGTATAAAAATATGGGGAATCTGTGATGAGGTGTATGATTATTGCGACAATATAATTAAGTCGCTTCATGACAGATTTGAAGAGATAGATAAGAATGCAGAATATAACCAGATGAAGGTTATAAAGGCGATGCAGGATGAAAAGGTTGCCGAAATGCATTTATCAGGAACAACAGGTTATGGTTATAATGATGACGGTAGAGATACTCTTGAGAAAATATATTCAGATATATTTAAGACAGAGGATGCACTTGTAAGACCACAGATTATCTGCGGAACTCATGCGTTAAATGTAGCTTTATCATCTAACTTAAGACCAGGGTGATGAGCTTTTATCACCGGTTGGGAAGCCATATGATACAATGGATGAGATTATCGGTATCAGACCTTCTAAGGGAAGCCTTGCAGAATATGGAATTACATACGCACAGGTTGACCTGCTGCCAGATGGTGGTTTTGATTATGAGGGTATTAAGAATGCAATCAATGAAAAAAACAAAGCTTTGTAACAATCCAGCGTTCCAAGGGATATGCTTCAAGACCCACACTTTCAGTTGAAAGAATTGGCGAGCTTATACATTTTATCAAAGTATCAAGCCAGATGTTATATGCATGGTAGATAACTGCTACGGTGAATTTGTTGAAAGAATTGAGCCTTCAGAGGTTGGCGCTGATATGATAGTCGGTTCACTTATAAAAGAATCTGGTGGCGGACTTGCTCCATGCGGCGGCTATATCGCAGGAAAGAAAGAATGTGTTGAACAGGCAGCTTACAGATTATCTTCACCGGGGCTTGGAAAAGAAGTCGGTGCAACACTCGGTGTCAACCAGAGCTTTTATCAGGGACTTTTCTTATCACCTGTAGTTGTTGCAGGTGCGCTTAAAGGTGCTATATTTGCTGCAAATGTATACGAAAAGGCAGGTTTGTAGTAAGACCTGATGGAAGTGAGCCAAGATATGATATTATTCAGGCAGTTGAACTTGGAAGTGCAGACGGGCTTCTTGCTTTCTGCAAAGGAATTCAGGCTGCTGCACCTGTTGACAGTTTTGTTACTCCTGAGCCATGGCCGATGCTTCAGGATACGATTCAGACGTTATAATGGCTGCCGGAGCCTTCGTTCAAGGCTCATCAATAGAGCTTTCTGCTGATGGTCCGTTAAAAGAACCTTATTCGGTATTCTTGGGGGGACTCACATGGTATCATGCGAAACTTGGAATTATAATGAGTGTTCAGAAAATGTTTGAAAAAAGACCTTATAAAGCTTTGATTGAATTAATATTTGTGTTATAATGTGTTGGAGTATGGATTTTTCCGTACTCCAATTTATGGTTAAAGGATGAAAATCTATGAGTAATATTTCTAAATATAAGAACGGCTGGCTTTTATGGCTATTCATTCTGATAGGCATTGTGCTTGGCGGTCTTATTGCAGAACTTACTGCCAGTGTGCATGCACTTTTTAGCTGGCTGTCTTATGGACAGAGTTTCGGGCTTGACAATCCGCTGGTATTAAATCTGGGAGTACTTGTAATAACATTTGCACTCCAGATTAAGATTACTATTGCCAGTATAATAGGAGTTATACTCGCAATTATTATTTACAGATTTATTTAATCTGACTGCTGTTTAATTTATGGTCTATGAGAATATAATAACAGGTGTGGAGGAAGAAAAACTGCTTCCTTACGAAAATGTCTTGAGTATGGTGCATCATCACTTGATAATGCTGAACTTCTGGCAGCTATTATAAGAACAGTAACCAATGGTTTAAGTTCTATCCAGCTTGCAGAGAAGTTACTGGAGAATGCCGGCAATCTTAACGGTCTTTATGGTATGTCCGTTTCAGAACTTATGCAGATTAAGGGTATAGGAAAGGCAAAGGCTGTCCAGATATGCTGCATTCTTGAACTTTCAAGAAGAATTGCAAAGCAGAAGGCTAGAGAAAGACTTGACTTTTCGAATGCTGAAACTATTGCAGAATATTATATGGAAGATATGAGACATCTAAAAGAGAGAACATCTGGTTCTTGTAATGCTTGATAACAGATGCCGCCTTATTAGAGATAAGGTGATGTCTGTTGGAACTTCTACTGGTTCAATGGTTTCTGTAAAGGGAAATATTTAAGGAGGCACTTGACAGCAGGGCAGCTTCGATAGTTATCCTGCATAATCATCCATCAGGCAATCCATCTCCTAGCAGAGAGGATATGAAGGTTACTAAGAATATTATGGAAGCCGGCAGAATTATTGGTGTTGAACTGTTAGATCATATTGTTATAGGAGATAATTCTTATTTCAGTTTTAAACAAATGCAATACATTAATTAACAATTAAGAAAGGAATTAAGACATGGGTAATGCATACGGAATTGATATAGCACAAGTAATTTTAAAATGTGCTGCAGTGATAAGGATAAGATACTTAATGAAAAGAATATTATAGCTATAGCTAATAAAACAGAGATTTTAGCTTTTGGTGATGAAGCATATGAAATGTATGAGAAAGCTCCAGAAAATATTGAGGTTTCTTTTCCGGTTAAGTTTGGTGTGATAGCTGATATTGAGAATATGCAGACACTTCTTTTTAACTTCTTTAATAAGATTAATGAAGGAAAGAAGATTACCGGATCAGATTTCTATATTGCTGTACCAACAGATGTAACAGAAGTAGAGAAGAGAGCTTTTTATGAATTAGTTGTTGATTCAAAAAGTAAAGGCAAAGAATGTTTATGTAGTTGATAAACCTGTTGCAGACGCTATAGGTGCAGGCCTTGATGTAACTAAGTCTAAGGGTATTATGATTGTTAATATCGGAGCAAGAGACAACTGAGATTTCAGTTCTTTCTTTAGGCGGAATTGTTATAAGCAAGGCTGTTAAGATTGGTGGTAATAAGCTTGATGACTGTATTATAAGTAATGTAAGAAATGCTTATAATCTTGTTATAGGAAGTAAAACTGCTGAAAATTTAAAGAAGCAGTTAGGAAGTGCAGTTCCTGTTTCAGAAACATTTGCACCTTTGGCTTTGGAAGGAATGTTTTATCAGGTCTTCCTGTAAGTGTTGATATTTCTTCCGATGTTGTATATCAGGCTATAATTGATTCATTACATTCTATTATGGATGCTATTAAGGTTATACTTGAAAGAACTCCGCCGGAACTTGCAGCTGACATAATCAAGGATGGTGTTTATTTTACAGGAGGAACTGCACAGATTAACAATCTTGAAAAGTTTATCAAAGATGAAACCAATCTTAATGTCAATATTGTTGAACATCCTGCAGAGAGCGTCGTAAGAGGTCTTATGGGAGTTGTATCTAATCCGGAATTTGCTAAGGTTGCATATACTCCCTACAGAGAAAAAAATTTTGATTAAAGGGCAGGTTTTAAGATGAGAAAGAACATTTCTTCACTTATGACTTCTGAAGAATATTCTCATAGCACTTACAGTTTTGTGCTGTTTCTTTATTGGTACGAGCTTTTTTTTACAGATACGCTTACCAAGCCTCTTAAAAAGTGCGTTTCAATGGTTGTGGTTCCGGTACAAAAGGGTATGAACAATATTGGATTCTGGGTTTATGATAAATACCAGACACTTCAGGAGATATCAGTTGTTCTTGATGAGAATAAGAAACTTCAGAGTCAGGTCGATGATCTTACAGAAGAGAATAACCAGTTAAAACAGGATTCTTATGAACTTAACAGACTTCGTGATTTATATGAACTAGACCAGCAGTATGCAGGTTATTCAAAAAGTTGGAGCCAGGGTTATTGAAGTTACTACAGATAACTGGCATTCGTCATTCAAGATTGACAAAGGAACTGACGATGGTCTTAAAGTTAATATGAATGTTATTGCCAGTGGAGGGCTGGTAGGAATTATTTCTGAAACAGGAAGTAATTATTCTATTGTTAAGACAATTACTGAGAATAACAGCAATGTAAGCGGAATGCTTATAGATACTAATGAAACATGTATTGTTCAGGGAGATGTTGAACTGATGGATACAGGCATGATACGCGTTTCACATTTTAAAAAGTGATGTTGTTGTCAGAAATGGCGATAAAGTAGTTACTTCTAATATTAGTGATAAGTATCTGCAAGGAATTCTGATTGGATATATTAAGGATGTTAAGCTGGATTCTAATAATCTTACCCAGTCAGGATATATTGTTCCTGCTGTGAATTTTAATAATTTACAGGAGGTTCTGGTTATAACACAGCTTAAAAGAATAAGTGTTTAGGACAATTTATTATGAAAAGAAAGATAACAGAATTAATCATTATATTGTTTTTCTATATCATGCAGGTTTCTGCAGCAAAGAGTAATATCAATTGCTAATATTTCACCAAACTGGCTTATTATTATGCCTGTATTTTTTGGCTTTTTCTGTGGTAAGAATGATGGAATGTTTGCAGGTTTTTTTGCTGGAATTATGTATGATTTGTTCTATTCCGGTTTGTTCGGATTTACAGCGCTTATTTTTATTTACATAGGATATTTTTTCGGGATTTTTTTAATCAGAAGTACGAGGTAAGGGAAGTTCTTATCCCTCTTGCACTTGTGATTACAGCTGATTTTGGCTATGGATTCATATCATATATTGGTAATTTTCTGCTTCAGAACAGACTTAATGTTGGATTTTTTATGTCACGTTTTATACTGCCGGAGGTTGTTTATACATCTCTTGTTTCATTACTGATATATCATCCGATACATTTATTTTTGTGTTATAACGGAGCAAGGAAAAACAGAGAGAAAGAAGAAGGGTAAGATTGATGAAAGAAGTGTTTGAGTACATTATAAGTCTTCTTAAATCCAGAATTTTTCCTATGATTCTTATATTTATTGTTCTGATTTCTGTTCTTGTTCACAGATTGTTTGTTCTTCAGATAATCAATGGAGAGTCTTATGTAAAAGATTTATCAAGTTCTATACAGAAAGATATGAGTGTTGCGGCTGCAAGAGGTCGTATATATGACCGTAATGGTGTACTTCTTGCATATAATGATTTGTCATATGCAGTCAAGATAAGCGACTCTGGAAGATATTCAGATAATGCAACTAAGAATGCAACAATTAATAATTCTATAAATAAAACATTACAGATTATCGAAGATCATGGAGATACATATTCTAATGATTTTCCAATTATTTATAATAACGGACAATTTACTTATAATGTTGAAGGAACGTCTCTTTTAAGATTTTTAAGGGATTCTTATGGAACTGAATCAATTGCAGCGTTAACTGATGAACAGAAAGCTACTTCAGCTGAGAATATGTTTAAACGTCTTTGTGAGACATATAGCATTAATTATTGAAGAATTTGGAATAGAACATTCATTAATGATGGTAAATCTTGAAGATATATGGCTGCCAATTCGTATAACAGATATCTTACATTTATTATTGCAAATGAGGTATCTGATGAGACAGTTGCGGCAATATTAGAAAATAGTGATGATCTTGTCGGTGTCACCGTTGAAGAACAGTATATCAGAAGATATGTTGACAGTGTATATTGTTCACAGATACTTGGCTATACAGGAACTGTATCTAACGCAGAGCTTGAAGAACTTGGTGAAAGGATATGAAAGCAATGACATTGTAGGTAAAATCTGGTATTGAAAAAAGCATGGAAAGTGAGTTATCTGGTGTTAAAGGTGAAAAGTCTGTATATGTTGATACTGTAGGAAGAATTACAGAAGTACTCGATGAGGAAAGCACCACAGGCAGGACATGATGTATATCTTACTATTGATATTAATCTTCAGAAGTCAATATATCATGCAATAGAAGATGAAGTAACTAATATTTTTATGCAGTTTTTTACGCCTGAAAGCAATAAAAATAATTTATAATAGTTGTGGGTGATGTACTGGATACTTAATAACTTGCTCAGGAAGCTTATTTGCACTTATAGATAATAATCTTGTTGTTTCTTTAAAAGGAATTCAGGAACAGAATACATCTAATGGAAGCTGATATATACAGCTGAAGCTTGAAAGTTAAGAAAAGCTGAAACACTTTCATGGCTTTGAGGGAAGCAAACTCTCATCTGCAATACAGCTTATGGAAAAACTCCTTAAGAGAACAAAAGCTGTGCTTATGGCAAGCCAGCCAACTAATTCTGCACATCTTTCCCGGGGAAAACGGCGGGAAGACCCCCTGCACATCAAAATGAAATGATCAACAGTGGACAAACAAATATGCCGAGGTCATGTCGTCAACATTAATTCCACATTCCTGGACAAAAGGACGGCACTGCACGGGAGTACCGGACCTCGTCCACCCGCCTTACAGAAAAAGGCTACCGTCTCTGGGCTGGAAGTCCGCTACACCTTCCGCCCGGCTCAACGACCCAGAATTCTGCGCAGAAAGCGGCCAGCCAATCATGTGGTTGTCACTCCCGCATAAAAAACCGGAGGACCATATTTCCCTCGGTTTTTTCGCGTGACACCGTTAAACCGTTTAAATTGTCTTAATCCACGGAAGAGTCGTCATCATCCACAATGTCGTCGGCAGAAAAAGCGGCCTGGTGGGAGCAGGCGTCTTCTGACCTTTCCAGGAAACGTCCCACCACCGCAGCCTCTGTCTTCCGGCGGACTGGCTTTCATTATAAATCGCATGACTCATAATCGGCCTTGGCTGCCATCGCCGAGTTGACCTTGAACTTTGTCCTCCGCGAACAAGGCTTCCTCCGCAACCTGGAACACCACCGCGTTTCTCTGGTCTTCCGCCGTCTGCTGATGCGGCTGGCGCGGAGGCGAATCGCACGGAGCGGTTGCTGAGCCGAATGGAAGCAGAAACTGGCGGCGTTCGCTGGTTTTGGCATCCGCAACAAGAAGGGGTAGCAATGTACGTAATGGCTTACGAGGTGGCGACAACCTCTTCGACTTTCGCTTGCCATGAAAAACAACAACTTTAATTGGACCTGATAATCAATGAATATGCAATCGTTGATTTCCGCCAGGCCATCAGTTTTTATGGCGATTACGACAAGATGCTTATAGCATTCGCCAGCAACACTGGAAGTGAATACGAGATCAGCGAGCCTTTTGACCCGCATTCCGGTCAGGCATACCGGAAAATGGCGGACTATCTGGCCAGGGACAACAGGTTCAAATCAATCGGCGAGGTGATCAATCTCCCATTAGGAAAGTTAGTGGAATATTTAGACGAACTTGTCAGCCAATGTGGCGTCAGGCAATGCCACGCGATGAAGTTCCTGCACATTATCCAGAATCGCCTTGGCACCTAAATACTTGATAGTGTGCAAAATAAACTTTCTCGTGGTTATCATTTAGGAACCACGAGAAGAAGCCTTTTTAATTAATAATCAATACATTATCTGCCAAGCCCTCCGAAAAAGCTCGTTTGGACTGTGATGTCTCAGCTTGAAATAATAATCCAAATCTGCGATCTTGGCTCGATGAAAGGCTGTGCGCCCCAGCGAAGCTACTCCGCGGCGGCGATGCACTCGATCTCGACGAGGGGCTCCTTTCGGGGAGGGTCTTGACGGCGAATGCGCAGCGGGCCGGGAACGGGGCTTTGAAGAACTCGGAATAGATTCCGTTCATCGCGGCGAAATCATTCATGTCAGCGAGGAACACGGTGGTCTTCAGGACTTTGTTGAGGTCGGAGCCAGCCTGCTCGGATTGACGAGGTGGTCAGGGACCGGGCGTCTGAGCCCTCCAGCAATACGTAACT
>VOFK01002040.1_pt1 | contig 16402 bp, 28 predicted proteins | sample 5384121 | NCBI WGS metagenome assembly VOFK01 (sample SAMN12384730, study PRJNA508395) | human gut metagenome | isolation source: healthy gut J | host: Homo sapiens
GGTCACCGGCGACCAGCTCGCAGAGCTCAACAACTTCAAGATCACCGCAGTTGCAGAAGCCATCCAGGCTGACGGTTTTTGCCAATGCTGACGCAGCATGGGCTGCCTACGACGCACAGTAATCTCATATGATTCCAACAAGCCGAAAAAGAATAAAACTTCCGGCGCCCTGTTGAAATAAATTCCCAATAGCAAATTCTGAGGAAAGGAGGAAACGACGTGAAGAAGAAAGGTTTGGCAATGGTGCTGGCGCTGGTTCTGCTGGCTGTCTGCGCTGTTTCCGGTACTCTGGCATGGCTGACTGCAAAGTCTGATACGGTTGTCAATACGTTCACCACGAGCGATATTGAGGTAAAAACTTGAGGAGACGAAGGGGCACTACCGTAACTGGTGGCAAGGAGTTCAAGATGATCCCTGGCTATGATCTTGAGAAAGACCCGAAAGCTTGGGTCGTGGCTGGCTCTGAGGATTGCTACCTGTTTGTGAAGCTGGATTGGGCAAACAATACCTACACTTCTGGTGAGACTACTAAGAACTATCTTACTTGGGTTATTGCAGACGGCTGGACGCAGCTCACTGGTGTTGACGGTGTTTACTACCGCATTGTCAAGTCAGGGGATATGAGCAGCGACAACGGTGTGACCAAATCCTATCCTGTTCTTAAGGACAATAAGGTCACTGTCAGCGGCGATATCACCAAGGAGATGATGAACGCTTTCACGGCTGCAAATCTCCCGAAGCTGACCATCACGGCTTATGCCTCTCAGCTCTACAAGTCCGCAGGCGCGGAATTTACCGCTGCAGAAGCATGGACAAACGTCACCCCATGACCTCGTAACTCTGTGATCCATCTGCGCGGAGGCGCAGTACATTACATATTTGTTTAAGGAGAAGAGTACATGAAAAAGAAGATCACCGCGATATTCCTGTGCGTAGCACTGGTCGCTATCGCAGTAGTAGGTGCATCTCTCGCCTACTTCACCGACACCAAGACTGCCACAAATACATTCACGATGGGTGATGTCAAGATCAAGCTCGACGAAACCAACGTCATTGATCCCGAGGGCGACCGTGTTACCAGCAACGCGTACGATGTATATCCCGGTGCAGTTGTCACCAAGGACCCGATAGTCCACAATGTTGGCAAAAACGCTGCTTACATCCGCGCTACTGTCAATGTCAGCAACTGGATGAATCTGGTTGCCGCCTATTATCCCGACTTCAAAGAGACTTTCCCCAATGATGGCTACAAGGCAGCTCTGAACCTTCTCGTCGGCGAGCTCGGCGAGGGCTGGAGCGTTGTCGGCGTTACGGCTGGCGACACCTTCACCATCGGTCAGTTCGATGCGAAGTTCATCCTGAAGTATGACGGCAAGCTGGCTGCCGGTGCTGATACCACCGCCATGTTCCAGACTGTCACCATCCCGGCAGGCATTGACAATGCAAATGCTGATTCTTTCGACTCTGTTAAGGTAGTTGCACAGGCAATCAGGCGGACGGCTTTGATACTTGGGAAGCTGCTTTTGCCGCATTCGACGCTGAGTGATTTGATCTGACAAATAATCACTAAACACAAACGTTTTCTTATATGGTCTGCACCCTTTGCGGTGCAGATCATATGAGAGCATCCGGGGATATTCGGGATGTTCTCATATGATCTGGTAACGATCATAGAATTATGTAAACATCCCTTTTGGGAGTAATAGCAATTTCAGCTTGAGAGGAGCACGGACTATGAAGCGAAAACTGTTGATCCTGTCGGTACTGGCGATATGCGTCGCCATTGTCGCCGCCGGGACTCTTGCGTACTTTACTGCGGAAGACACGGCGCACAACGTCATCACTTCCGGCGGCGTTGACATCGAGCTCAAGGAATGGGCGGATGAAGCGAAGCAGACGCCGTTTGAGGACGTGACCGGCATCATGCCCGGCGTGACCGTTACCAAGATTGCCGAGATCAAGAACACCGGCGCGTCAGAAGCATGGGTCCGCGTGCTCATCACGAAGGACATCCAGCTCGCGGGCGACGGCGAAGTCGACCCCGACCTGATAAAGCTCGGCCTGAACACGACGGACTGGACGCTTGGCACGGACGGGTACTACTATTATAATAAGGCGCTGAAGCCCGGCGAGACCACCGCGCCGATCCTCCAGTTCCGTGACCTTTTGAGCCCACCATGGGCAACGAGTACCAGAACGCGGCCGCAACGGTCGATATCAGCGCACAGGCCGTGCAGACCGCCAACAACGGCACCAGCGCTCTGACTGCGTCTGGTTGGCCTGCAGCATAAGGAGGCAGCAGCATGAACAAGAAAAAGCTTATCGCAGCAGTTATCTGCTTGGTTCTGGTCATTACCGCGGCACTGCCCGGCACGCTGGCCGTCTCTGCTGACGCAGCTTCCAGCGACGGCACCATCTCGGTCGCGACTCCGGAAACCGCGCAGACTCCTGCCGATTCCGTCGTGACGGACGATGCCGCACCTCAGAGCGAGTCCGAGACCCCGGCAGAGCCCAAGACCTGCACCTGCGATCCCGCCCCCGCTGAGGGCGAGGCGCATAAGGAAGGCTGCCCTCTGTACGCCGCTCCCGAGCAGCCCTCAGAGGAGCCCAAGACTGAGCCCGAGGCCGAGACCAAGACCTGCACCTGTGACCCCGCCCCTGCCGACGGCGAGGCGCACAAGGAAGGCTGCCCCCTCTATGCCGCTCCTGAAAAGCCCGCAGTTCCCTCTCATATCGATACCTGCTCCGACGACTGCACCGATGCAGACTGCAAATGCCCCTGCCACCTGTTCGACAAGATCATGGCCTGCGCTACGCAGGAGGCTTTGGAAGACCTCATCGCAGAAACGCCGGAAGAGTATTTTGGCTTACTTTCCGATGAACAGATTCAGAAGGTCGAGGCGCACATCAAATCTCTTGAAACCGTTCCTCTACCTGCTGTAACCATTGAAAATGATGTAGCAGAGGAAACTGTGCCGAGTGAAATTGTGCGTCCGACTGTAAACTACACCGATGTCGCGCCCTTTGGCGATCCCGTTACCGGCGGGGAGAATTGAGGAGGCAGACTATGAAAAAGACGAGGATTCTATCGCTGCTTTTATGTCTGTCTCTTTTCAGCACGCTAATTGTGCCTGGCACGAGAGCCTATGCGGAAAGTGACCCCGACAACGGCATGAAAATCAGCAAGACGGCTACTGCCAACAAAGATGGCTCCTATACCATCACACTGGAAGCCTTCTCCACCGGCTCCAAGACACAACTGTCCAAGAAAAGGATATTCTCTACGGATATCATTCTTGTACTCGACCAGTCCGGTTACATGGAAGATGATATCGGTCAGGTGCGATATACAGCGTATACGGGGAATAACACGCAAAACAAAAAACAACTATGAAAGACGGCATAACGGCGGCAGCGCCAACCTTTGGCATAAGCTGCCTGATGGTTACTGTCCTGTTTCCGTGACGCTTCAGCAGACGATCACCTATAACAAAATAACGAAGGGCCGAAATGACAATGGATTTCCAACGGATATACGAACTATTGGGAAAATCGGAATAATTTGTATACCTATGTCAACGGTGAAATTAAAAAAGTTGTCTATACCCGTGAGCGCGATAATGGTTTACAAAATTGGAACTGCAAATATGCGCTTGAGGACGGTACTATCTTAAACCAGAACAACAAGGGTAGCCGTCATTCGCCTACTTTCCAAAACACGGATGACGGTTATCTGTATCTGGCTGTGGCGGATGAAAGTCAGAACGTCTACACATACACCTACACAGACACCAATGGTACAACCCAAACCATTGGCACGTCCACCGGTGCAAGCACGAGATATACGCCTGCTTTTTATCAGCGCGACACAACCACCTCCGGCGGCGGCTCACGTCTTAACGCTCTGAAAAGCGCGGCAAATGCGTTTGCCAGTGCCGTTGCTACTAAGGCAGCAGGCGAGGACGGCGATATCACTACGCCCACTGCCGATAATATTGATCATCGCATTGCCGTCGTAGACTATGCGGACACTGATTGGGATTACGGCTATAATACCGGCGTGTTTATCGGAAGCACGCTGAACCGGTATGAAAAATAATGCTGCCGGGGTGTATAGTACGGCACTACAGGACATGAGCACAACCAACGGTAAGAGCAACGTAGCCGCGTCTCTTAATGCGTTGCAGGCGAGCGGCGCGACAAGAACAGACTACGGCCTTATCATGGCAAAGGGTATTCTGGACGCCAATCCGGTTCCAGCTGGTGAGACGCGCAACCGTGTGGTGATCGTCTTTACAGACGGCTCTCCGACAGACTACAACGGATTCCAAAAGAACGTTGCCAATAGTGCAATTTCGACTGCAAACGCAATCAAAGCCGAAGGAACTACCGTGTACTCCATAGGCATTTTCTCCGGCGCTGACGCAAGCACCGCAGGAAAAGAGCCAGATAAAGATTACGAAGGTTCCGGTTGGTCGGCTAACTATACAGAAGCAGAAATGTCTGCTGCCTGTAACTGGTTTATGCAGAAAGTTTCTTCCAACAACGGAACTCCCCGCACGCCCAGCTACTACCTCTCTGCTGGTGACTCGGCTTCTTTGAACAACATTTTCCAGCAGATTTCCGACCAAATCGAGACGGGCGGTTCTAAGACCACGCTTGGCAGCGAGACGGTTGTGAAAGACATTATCTCCCCGTACTTCACGCTGCCTGCCGGGACGACAGCAAGCGACATTCGAATCGATACTTATGACTGCACCGGAAAAACCGGAAATATCTACACATGGCGCAGCACCAGCGGCGGCAGTGGCGGTGTATCTGCCACGGTCAGCGGCGACCAGGTCAGCGTAACCGGCTTTGACTTCTCCGAAAACTGGTGCGGCACCGAAACGAATACGCAGGGAACTACCACCGTTCGCGGCAAAAAACTGGTTATTTCTTTTGATGTATCCCGCAAGAGCGGTTTCCTGGGCGGCAACGATGTTATCACCAATGCAAGCGCGGGTATCTACGAGAACGGTTCCGCGCAGACCCCTGTTATGACCTTCGAGCAGCCCAAAGTCAATGTTCCCATTCAGGGCGTGACCGTCACCGCTGCTGACAAGAACGTCTCACCTCAAGGGGCGAAGTCACCGCCGATCAGCTCAAGGATGGCTCTGAAATCAGCGTTGGCGATGTAAAGCTTGATCTCAGCAAGGCAACCGACCCTGATAAGCCTTTACGGCCTTGATCCCTGGCAGACCGAGTACGTTGATATCACCGTTACGGTCAAGGACAAAGACGGCAATGTCATTTCTGACAAGCTTGAAAACCTGACCGAAGATACGACCTATACCGTCGAAGTTACCGTAGCGCCCAAGACCGCGGGTACTTCTACCCCCCGCCAAGGGTGACGCGGCAACGGCAAAAACCGGCGTCAACGATCCCTGCCGACAACATCTATGTCTTCAAACCGGAGCTGACGTTCAGGGATTCCCTCCGCCTACTATATGGCGAGACAGTTCCCGCAAACAACAATTACAGCGGCAACAAGGTCGGTTCGGAAACGTGGAGGCACGGTGATACCGCATCGACAGAATGCAGGTGTAACCATGCTCGGCGCAAAGCCGACGCTGGATATCAGCTACACGCCGGATGAAAGCAAACTTAAAGACGGCAAGTACACCAAGCAGGATGTTCCGGTTGCGGCTACGGTCAAAATCGGCATAGAAAATGTGAATGAGCATACCACGTTCGTGCATCAGGATTGCACCACCGCCTGCGGTTGGGAGACCCAGCAACGCCCGGTGCTCCCGCGTTCCTGATCCACATCCAGACCTGCACGCTGAACATTACCAAGCAGGGCGGCGCGGCTGACGAGTCCTATGTGTTCGATGTTTTCAAGGACGGCGTGAAGTATTCCGAAGTGACCGTCTGGGGCAACGGCACTGAAACCCTCGTCGAACTGCCCGTCGGTACTTACACCATCAGCGAAAACACCGGCTGGAGCTGGCGCTATTCTGCCAATAACGGCGGCAGCGCTGCGCTGACGGCACAGAATCCCACCGGCAGCATTACCTGCACCAATACGAAGACCAACGACCAGTGGCTGAACGGCTTCAGCACAGTTGTCCGCAACATCTTCGGTTTTTAAGCACTGAGGAAGGAGGGAATGAAAAATGTATAAAGCCAGATATGAAGGCAAGCACGGCAAGCCTCAGGCACAGTCTGTGAGCGCAAGACCCCGCCGCAGAGGCAGAGCGACAGCAATGCTCCTCGCCACGGTCATGCTCTTTGCGCTGGCCGTCGGCGGTACCATCGCATGGCTCACCGATAAAGATAGACCCCTCGTGAACACATTTGATCCCCAAAGTCACCTGTGAAGTGCAGGAAAATTTGACGGTAAAGTGAAATCCGATGTCAACGTGAAGAACACCGGCGATATCGATGCTTTCATCCGCGTCAAGCTGGTGACCTACCGCACGAATGAATGATGCCGGTCAGCACATCGGCGGCACGGCGGCGCTTCCCCAGTTCACACAATTTTTGGCGCAAACTGGGTCGAGTACAACGGTTATTTACTATACTCTGCCCGTTGCGCCGGGAGATAAGCCCGCGACTAAATTGACTTCGGACAGCATGACGCTGACCGAAAACTACGATGACGCGGACGGCGGCCATCAGTCCATCGATGTTATGGCAGAAGCGATCCAGAGCGTTCCGGAAGCGGCTGTTAAGGCAGCCTGGGGCACAGGCTTCTCAATCGGCACAGACGGCAGTCTGATTGTACCGGCTAACTAAGGGGGTGGAGACATGAAAAAGTCATTCAAAAGCGATCACATCCCCTCGTGCTCATGGTACTCGTGCTTATGAGCCTGTCGGTCAGCGCGTTTGCGGCGGCTCCGTCTCCCACCGCTTCCATCACGTTCCGCGGTGAGAAGCAGGGCTTCGGGTTCCAGTCCGGCGACATGAACTATACCGCGACCGACCTGTTTGACAGCTTCAAGAACGTCATGCCCGGCGATAACCTGACCGAGAGCATCAGTTCTTCACCTATGCTCCGCAGGACGCCGCGGACTGCGACTTTGTGAATTCTACATGAAGGCAGTTCCCCCATGACGAGACCGCAAACCCCCTCACCTACAGCGAGACCTTTGAGAACACCGGCGGCAAGGATCAGGCCAATGTCGACGGTCAGCGCGATGAGACCGTCGCGACGATGTCCGATTTCCTCTCTCAGCTCACCATGACGGTGAAGGCCGGCGGCACGGAGATCTATAACAGCACTCCCGACCAGACCGGGGCTCTGACCGATTACGTCTTCATCGGCAAGTTCTATAAGGGCGAGGGCACCACATTCACCGTTGATCTGAACGTGCCCATCACGCTTGACAACAGGTATGCCAACCGCGTCGGTGAGGTCGACTGGGTGTTCCGTGTGGACGGCTTCAACGAGACCCAGCTCACCGTCACCAAGAACTGGAGCGACGGCAACGCCAGCCACGCCAATGACAGCGTCACCGTCAAACTGCTCAAGGACGGCAAGGAGACCGGGACCACTCAGGTGCTCAACGCCGCGAACAATTGGACCTACACCTTCGATAAGCTCGATGCGGACAGCACCTGGACGGTCGAGGAGGAAGCCGGTCGACGGCTACACCCCCAGCTACAAGACCGAGGGCACGACTGTCACCATCACCAACACCGCGAATGATCCCGGCCCCGATCCAAAGGTTCCGCTGGACATCACAGTGATAAAGAAATGGAGCAATGACACGCTCAAGAACCGTCCCAGCTCTGTTACCGTAACGCTTTATGACGGCGATGTCGCTTATGACACGGTGCGCCTGAGCGCTGCGAACAAGTGGACCTACCATTGGAAAGACCTCAACGCTTACGGCAACTGGCGCGTCCTTGAGACCAATATTCCCAAGGGCTATGTCCCGTCCTACAGCGTTTCTGCCGACGGCACTGTCGTGACCATCACGAACAGCAAGAGCCTGATCCAGACCGGTCAGCTCAATTGGCCTGTTTGGGTGCTTGGCGGCGCCGGTGTTGCCCTCGTTACTCTCGGCGGGGCAATGATGCTCAAGAAGAAGAGAGAGAACGATGCCTAAAAAAGCGGGCATCGCGATCATGGCAGCAGGAGCAGTGCTGATCATTTCAGCGCTGCTCCTCTTCGTCCATAACCGTCAGGAGGACGCACAAGCCGGGCAGGAGGCCGAGAGCCTGCTCGAGAGCGTCGAGGCGGTCATCGAGGCGCAGGCTGTCCGGAAGCCGTCGCCGAGTCCGGGCGTGTCGCCGTCGCCTGCGCGGTAGACCCGACGATGCCGACCGTCACGATCGACGGCTATGATTATATCGGCTATGTCGAGGTTCCCGTGCTGGGGCTGAAGCTGCCGGTCATGGCCGAGTGGGACTACGACCGGCTGAAGATCGCGCCCTGCCGTCAGTTCGGCTCCACGCGCACGGACGATCTCGTGATCGCCGCGCACAATTTTGAGAGCCATTTCGGGCGACTGAAGGAGCTCACCGGCGGCGAGACGGTCATATTCACGGACATGGATGGCGTCGTCAGCACCTACTCCGTCACGAGGCTCGAGACGCTGAGCCCGAATTCCGTCGAAGCCGTGCAGAACAGTGGGCATGACCTTGTCCTCTACACCTGCACCAAGGGCGGCAAGACGCGCGTCACAGTCTTCTGCGACCGCGTTGACGATGCGGGAAGCGCCGCATTACCGGTACCGCAGGCATAATAAATAAAAATTGGGTGTACCCGCGCTGAACGGGTACACCCAATTTCATTATGGAGAAAGAGTTATGAACGCATATAGCAGCCGCCGTTGACGTCGATGCAGGCGCCGGTGACGTAACCGGCTTCCTCGGACGCGAGGTATACGACGGCGTAGGCGACGTCCTCGCAGGTGCCGATCTTGCCCATGGGCGTGCGCTCTATCGCGGCATCCAGACGGTGCGGATCGGAATTGACGAGGATCTCGTGCAGTGTCTCGGTCATGTGCGTGCCGGGGGCGACGCAGTTGACGGTGATGCCGTCGAGCGCGACAGTGCGTGCGAGCGTCTTTGCAAAGGACTGCTGCGCGCCCTTGGTGGAGGCGTAATGCACCTGCCCGAACAGCGCACCCTGCTGGGCGGTGACGGAGGAGGTCATGATTATGCGCCCGTAGTGGTTGCGCTTCATAACGGGGATGGCGTACTTGCTGCATAGGAACGCGCCGGTGATGTTGGTGTTCTGCACGCGTTGCCAGTCCTCAAGGGTCATGTCGTAGATGTTGCGGTTGCTGTTGACGCCGGCGTTGTTGCAGAGGATGTCAAGGCGGCCGAATTCTTTATCGACAGTTTCGATCATACGGATGACGTCTTCTTCCTTGCTGACGTCGGCGCGGATGATGATGGCGCGGCGGCCCTTGCCGCGGATGTATTCGGCGACCTTTTCGGCCATTTCAAGAGAGTGCTCCGAGGTGTAGTTCACGGCGACGTCCGCCCCGGCTTCCGCCAGACAGCGCGCCATTGCCGCGCCGAGCCTGCGAGGAAAGCCGGTGACCAGAGCGACCTTACCTGTTAAATCAAACATAGTTCTGCCTCCATTCAGATTTTATATGTTACCAATCGGCTATGCTGCCGTCTTCAAATTCGAGATGGGGCGTGTCCCATGTGCCGTCAAAGCGCAGCGCATCAAGCTTGCTCTCGTCGACCTCGATGCCGAGACCGGGACCTTCGGGGATGCGGATATAGCCGTCCTCGATCTTGAACGGGGTCTTGAGAATGCCGACACCGAGATCGGCATGGTCGGGCATACCGGGGTGCTCCTGCGCGAGCAGGTTCGGCACGCGGGCGTCGAGCTGCATGCAGGCGGCGAGGGAGATGGGGCCGAGGGATTGTGCGGCGCGATCTGCATATAGTAGGTCTCGGCCATAGCCGCGATCTTGCGCGCCTCAAATATGCCGCCGCAGTGGCAGAGGTCGGGCTGGACGACGGAGACGGCCTGCTTCTCAATAAGCTCGCGGAAGCCGAACTTCGTGAAGAGACGTTCACCTGCGGCGATGGGTATCGTTGTGCTGCGCGACACACGCACCATTTCGTCCACATTTTCGGGCAGCACCGGCTCCTCGACGAAGAGCGGATAATACGGCTCGAGCGCCTTGAGCAGGCGGATGGACATCGCGGGACTCACGCGGCCGTGGAAGTCGATCGCGATATCGACCTTTTTGCCGACGCGCTCACGCACAGCGGCGAAGCGCTCAACGACCTTGTCGACCATTTCCATATTGTCGATGGGCCTGATCGGCGGGATGATGGAATATTTCATAACGGTGAAGCCGTCTGCAAGGCGGGTGTCCGTTATCTTCAGCATGTCGGGTATCGGGAAGTCGCCGGGGTGGCCGGTCGGCTTGAGGTGGCCGTACATGCGCACCTTGTCGCGGTAAGCGCCGCCGAGCATTTCGAAGACCGGCATGTTATAGTACTTGCCCTTGATGTCCCAGAGCGCCATTTCGATGCCGGAGATGGCGGAGCAGAGGATGGGGCCGCCGCGGTAGAAGGTGCGGCGGTACATGCCCTGCCAGAGGTGCTCTATCTTCAGCGGGTCTGCGCCGATGAGCATGGGCTTGAACTCATTGACGGCGGTCTCGACAGTTCTTGCGCGGCCTTCAACGACCGGTTCGCCCCCAGCCGCATATCCCCTCGTCGGTTTCGATTTTGAGGAACATCCAGCGCGGACGGATATGTATCATCTTCAGGTCAGTTATTTTCATTGTAAATTACCTCTCAGAGTCCTTCAAAGTAGGTGCTCGTATGGTCAGCGGGGCGGATATTTGTAAGCGTGCCCTTGTAGTGGCGCAGATCAATGGGCTGGAAAGGATATTTCAGGCAGTTCTCCTCATTTATCTCAAGGCCGAGGCCAACGCCCGTCGGGATGAGGATATTGCCCTTGTCGAACACGACGCGCTCATTCGTAAGCTCCTTGCGCCATGAGACGTCAGTAAAGCTTATCTCCAGAATGCGGAAACCCTGAGTGCTCGCGGCGATATGCAGCGTCGCGGCGTTCGCAACGGGGCCGCTGGGGTTGTGCGGCGCGAGGGCCACATAGTGTGCTTCGCACAGGGCGGCCATCTTCTTGACGGCAGAGATGCCGCCGCAGTGGCTGATGTCGGGCTGGACGAAGTCCGCGCAGCCGCGCTCAAGGAAGTCGCGCATCTGCGTGAGGGAATAGAGCCGCTCGCCCGCCGCGATGGGAACAGGGGAGCTCTTGTGCACCTGCGCGAGAGCGTCAAGGCAGTCGGGAGGCGTAGGCTCCTCGAAGAAATACGGGTCAAAGGGCTTGAGTGCGTTTGCGATCTTTATGCCGGTGGCAATATCGAAGCGGCCATGGCCTTCAATCAGCAGGTCAACGTCATTTCCGACCGCGCCGCGCACAGCCTCAACGATCTCTATCGAGCGGCGGAAGTCCGCGTTCTCCATATACATATAGGCCTTGCCGAACGGGTCCCACTTGAGGGCGGTGACGCCCATGTTCTTGGCCTTGACGGCGGCAGCGGCGAACTCATCCGCGGTCTTTGCACCGGCAAACCAGGCATTTGCGTACATACGCACACCGTCGCGCACCTTGCCGCCGAGCATTTCATACACCGGCACCCCGGCGGCCTTGGCCTTGATGTCCCACATGGCCATGTTCACCGCGGAGACGGCGCTCTGGAGCACGGGGCCGACGCGCCAGTAGGAATCGCGGTAGAGCTCATGGGAGATGCGCTCGACCTCGCGCGGGTCCTGCCCGATGAGCACGCGCTTTATATCCTCGATCGCGCCGAGCAGGGCGTTCTCCTTATATTCCAGCGTGCCCTCGCCGATACCTGATATGCCCTCGTCGGTCTCAAGCTTGACAAAGACGAAATTCGTCCGGTAGGTAAAAACGTTGAATGTCTTGATATCTGTGATTTTCATGGATGTATCCTCCAGTTATACTTCAAATTCGGCATAGTGCTCCGGGACAAGGATGCGCTGGCCGCCGTCCCGGAACTCCTCTATAAACTCATTCACGTCGCAGCCATAGGCCTTGAACATATCCCAGTGCATCGGGAGCACGGCCTTCGGTGCGAGGATCGCTGTAAGGCGCGCAGCGTCGACGGCGTTCATGTTGTAGCCGCTGCCGTTTATCGGGAGCATCAGCAGATCCGCGCCCTGCGGGTATTCCGGACGGCAGACGCTTATGGAACATGGTGTCCCCGGTGTGGCAGATGACCTTGCCGTCGCCCTCGATGACAACGCCGATGGGGTGCTCATCGCTGTGCGCGGCGTAGGTCGAGCTGAAGCGTATGCCGTTAAGCGTAATTTCAATGCCGGGATCAAAGAGCATATAGTTCTCTGCCCTTGCATAGCGCGCGCGGAGCGCGGCGAGCACGTTCACCGGTGCCAGCACCGCAACAGGGCCGTTCGCTGCGAGCAGCCTGTCGAGCGTGCCGAAGTCGGTGTGGTCGTCGTGGATATGTGTGAGTATCACAACGTCTACGTGGCTTCCAAGAAGCTCATCCTTCACCGGGACTTCGCGGCGGTAGCTCTCACCTTTTTTATATCTGAGCGTATCGGAAAGATAGGGGGTCGATCATAATGACCGTGCCGTTATCCGTGACCAGACGGAAGCCCGCCTGACCGAGCCAGCTTATCTTCATATACAGTTCCTCGCTTTATCTTATATCCTGAGCAATATGCTTTGCGTTAAATACAAAACACATTGCTTAGGATATAACGGGCATCCGTTGGGATGCCCGTTATAAAGTTCAGTCGGATCAGCCGTTGACGATGGCAAGAACCTGATCGAGCAGATCGGTGTAGCCGCCGGCCTCGGCACTCTCGCTCCAGAACGGAGTGAAGAGGTCGATGAGAGCCTGCTGGTCGTCAAACTGGGTGATGGTGCAGCCGGCTTCTTCGAGCTTGGTCTGGTAGCCGGACTCGTTTGCGATAACGGTCTCGTTCAGCTCTTCCTGGCACTGCTTCCAGGTGGAGGTGAAAGAGCTCCTGAGTGGCCTCGTCGAGGGAGTTCCACTTATCGGCGTTCATGACAGGGCCGATGACGGAGATCATGTGGCGGGACAGGCAGACGTACTTTGCCGAGCTCATAGAAGCCCTGAGTGTGAAGGCTTCGAGACCGGACTCAACGCCGTCAACAAAGGCCGGACTGCATTGCGGTGTAGGCCTCGTTCAGGGAACGACGGTGGGGCTCATGCCGAGGGTGTTGAAGGTGTTCAGGTAGAGGTCGGTGCCGGGGGCGGAGCTTGTAGCCCTTGCAGTCGTCAAGGCTGGTGAGGGGGGGCTTGGTGATCATGTTGCGGAAGTTGTTCCAGGTCCAGCCGAAAGCGTGCATATTCAAGGGTATCCTCGAGCTGCTGGTCGAGCTGTGCGCCGACTTCGCCGAAGATGACCTTGCCTGCGGTCTCATAGCTGTCATACAGGAAAGGCATTGCAGTCAGTGCGAAAGCGGGGACTGCGGAAGAGAGCTGGGAGCAGTCAGCAAGGCACATATCGAGGTGCCCATCTGGACGGCATCTGAGCGTCGGTCTGGTTGTAGAGGGAAGCTGCGGGGTAGATGTCGATGGTGATCTTGCCGCCGGACTGCTCGTTGATCATGGTCGCCCACTTGGTCAGTGCTTCGTGGATGGGCTGGTCAACAGCATTGTGGTGGGAGAGCTTCAGGGTCATCTCCGGGGTACTCGACTGCTGCGGTGTCAGCTGCAGCGTCGGCTGCGGGTTCTGCTGCGGGTTCTGCTGCGGGGAGCTTCCGTTGCTGCGGGGCAGCGGACTGGCCCAGGCGCACAGTGCAAAAGCACATAACGAGTGCAAGCACCAGAGCGATGAAGTTTCTTCATTTTGGGGTTCTCCTAAATTTTTTATGATCACAGAGCAGATGCTCCGGGATTCCGGATTTGTTTCCCTGTCACATCAGAGAGGGAAGCCAGGTGACAAGCGCGGGGATGAAGATGACGAGCAGGGGTCACGCTGTAGTTGACGGTGATGAACTTGAAGATATTTCTGACGACCTTCTCGAGCAGGGGTGTCGGTAATGCTTGCGGAGATGTACATGAGCAGGCCGACCGGGGAGACATGCCGCCCATGTCGAGCGTCAGGATGCAGACCATTGCAAAAAGTAGATCAGGGTCAAAGCCGTAGGCGGCGATGAGCGGGGTGAAGATAGGCACGAGCATGAAGCATCGCAGCGTTGGAATCGATGAACATACCGGCTATATAGAGGATGATGCTGATGAATATCAGGATCAGGTAGGGGTTGCCGTGGAAGACCTGAAGGACGCGGCGAGCACGACCTTGGAGAGGTTGTAGTTCGTGGCAAGGGTGCCGAAGATACCGGCAAAAACAACGACGATCATGCAGTTGGTCGTGCCGTGGACTGCATCCTTGAAGCACTCCCAGACGTGCTTGGTGTTCATGGTCTTGCGGATGAAGCCGTATATGATGCTGTATACGCAGGCGACAACGCCGGCTTCGGTCGCGGTGGTGGACCAGAGAGGATGCCGCCGATGATTATCACGGGCATGATGAGCGCGGGCAGCGCCTTGAGAGTGTCCTGACCGAGAGCCTTCCAGCCGACAAACTTCGACTTGGGGATACCGGCCTTGCGGGCGTAGACGCCGTTGACGATCATGTAGCCGATGGCGATGACGAGACCGGGGATGATACCGGCCATGAACAGCTTGCCGATGGCGATGGAGGTAACACCGGAGTAGAGCACCATCATTATGCTCGGCGGGATGACCGGGCCGAGAGCGCCGCAGGAGGAGACGAGGGCGCAGGAGTAGCCGTCGTCATAGCCGTCCTTGCGCATGATGGGGACAAGGATGGAGGCGAGAGCGGAGGTGTCGGCATTCGCGAAACCGGAGACGCCCGCCATCACGACGCCGGTGACGATGGTCGCGTGGCCGAGGCCGCCCTTGAAGTGGCCGACAAGGCTCTTTGCCCAGTTGACGAGGATGTCGGTGATGCCGGACTTCTCCATCAGGGTATCCGGCCAGCATGAAGAAAGGCACTGCCATGAGGGAGAAAGAGTCCATACCGGTGAAGAGCTTCTGTGGGATGATTATACCGGTGAGCGAGGGGTCAAAGAAAAGAGTAACGACGGCGGAAATGACCATGCCGGCGACGGCATGCCGATGAACAGCAGCAGGAAGAACAGCCCGAAAAGAATACCAAGCATCATATCTCTTCACCATCCTTATTCTCGTGAATTATCTTGATAAACAGATTGATAACGACCTCGAGCGAGAAGAGCACGAGCAGCGCCGCGCCGACCGCCTGAGAGGAGTACATAAAGGAGGCGGGCAGATGTATACCGTCAAGGTACTTGTGCGCCGCATTGAACTTCTGGCACAGCTGGACGGTGTAGGCAAAGTAGAAACTGCCGAAAGCACAGATGAGCATATTGCAGATGAGCCAGGAGATGTCCTGGAACTTCTTCGGCAGGCGCTTCACAAGAACGTCAAAGCCGAGGTTCTGCTCATGGCGGACAATGATGGGGAAATAGAGCATCAGCATCCAGATGAACAGGTAGCGGCAGAGCTGCTCGCTCCACCAGATGGGAGAGTTGAGCACGTATCGGGCGATAACGGCGACGAGGGTGATGCCGGTAAAGCCTACGACAAAGCGCGCCGCAGATGTTCTTGAGGATCTTCTCAAGGACATCAAAGATTTTACCAATTGCTTTCAAGATCATTACCTCCACTTGCGTTTATTTGTGTATGTGCAAAGCAATTTTGATATTTGATATTTTAGACGCGGCTAAGATATGATATTTGATATTTTGCTGCCGGAGAAACAAAACCACAAGTTTCGTCCCCCCATAGTGTAACCGGGCCGGAGCGTCAGATCTGCCCGGCGTATACCTTCAGGAAGTTCTCCATCGCGTGGCCGACGTGCTTGTCGACCGCGGCCTTGATGGCATGTGCGTCTTTCTTTTCGAGCGCGGCGATAAGCTCCTCATGCTCGCCGTACACTGCCTGTACGCGCACGATGCTGGGCATATAGCTTTTGCGCAGGGCGCGGATAAACATATGGTAATAGCGGTAAAAGCTCGATAGCTTTAGAGTTGCCGCCGCGGGACATTATCAGCCCGTGGAATTTCGTGTTCAGGTCTATGTAGCCGGTGCTGAGCGTCTGACCGGCGGCGATAAGGCCGATCTCCTCATTTACGGACTTGAGCTCGTCTATAAGCTCATCGTCTATATAGGGCAGGGCAGATTCATAGATAAGGCACTCCAGCGCTCGGAGCAGGCCGTATATCTCCCTGACAAAGGTCTCGTCGATGCACAGAACGGTCGCGCCCTTGTAGGCGTTGATCTCCAGCAGCTTCTCGCCCTCGAGCGTTCTGAAAAGCCTCGCGCACGGGCATATTGCTCGTGCCGTA
>VOFK01003210.1_pt1 | contig 16398 bp, 18 predicted proteins | sample 5384121 | NCBI WGS metagenome assembly VOFK01 (sample SAMN12384730, study PRJNA508395) | human gut metagenome | isolation source: healthy gut J | host: Homo sapiens
GCCGTGACCGCGGCGCAGCAGCCGGGCACGCCGACCACGCGGATGCCCGCGTCGATGGCGGCGCGGATCAGCTCGTTGCCGGGGTCGGAGATGCAGGGCGTGCCCGCGTCGGTGATGACGGCGATGCTCTTGCCCTGCTGAAGCTGCTCGATGAACCACTTGGCCTTGCCGTATTCGTTGAACTTGTGGTTGGCGGAAAGCTGGTTGCCGCGGATGCCGAGCTTGTTGAGTAGCACGACGCTGCGGCGGGTGTCCTCCGCCGCGATGATGTCCGCCGTCTCTAAAATTCTGGCGGCCGCGCTCGGTCATGTCGCGCGCGTTGCCGATGGGCGTCGCCACGATATAAAGCGTGCCGACGGTGTTCATTTCGTCCATAGCGTTCTCCTCTTAGAATAGCATGACCTGGTCGGGGTCGTCGCCCTGCCCGATGGCGCGCAGCTGCTCGGCGTTCTTCTCGCTCAGCGCGTCGGAGACTGCCATTTTGCGCAGAATGTTGTGCACCGTTTTGTCGAACTCCGTTCCCTCGCGGTAGTCGGGGGGAAAATGAAGTCTACACGCCCGTCCTGCAAAAGCTTTTCCACGCCTGCGCGGTTGCTCTTCTGATAGACCGCGACGGCCTGTCCGCCGTAGGCGCGCATCATCTTCATGCACGGCACGTCGGAAAGTCCATCGCCGACGTAGACCATGTTGGTGAACGGCACGCGCTTGGAGTCGTCGGGCATGGAGTCGTTGAGCTCCTTGTCGCGGGCGATGTCAAGAATGCCCTTGTTGATGCGGTAGACGAACTGCGTCTTGTTCGTGAAGTTGACGTCCAGCTTCGGCCAGGCGGCGAGGCCGCTTTCGTCGTAATAGAACTCGCAGGCGTAGATCTGCTTGAACTCATGGGCAATGCCGCTGCCCTCAATGATCTCGCGCAGACCGGAGGAGATGACGTAGTGCTCCACATCCACGCCGAGGTCCGCGCCGTAGGCGGTGATGCGCGCGAACCACTCGCGCACGCCGGGAAACAGCTCGATGGCCTCGCCCGAACGGACCAGATAATCGCGGTCGAGACGGATGCCCTGCGCAGCGCACTCGCGGATCATGGTGTACATATAGGCGAGCAGGCCGTCCATTTTGTTCTCATAGCCGAAGCCGTTGGCCTTGGCCCAGAACTCCGAGGGCGTGTAGCCGAGGGATGGAATGAAGGCGTAATCCTCCATATCGGTGGTGCAGAGGGTCTTATCAAAGTCGTAAAGGAACGCGACGATAGGGGCGTTTGGTCATGGTGTCCTCCTGTGAAAAAAGCGGCTCGGAGAGAGCCGCTCTTTTGAAGTGCGTTTTATTCTTCACCGTGGTAGTTGCGGCCGAACTTAAGGTCGCTGAGCTTGATGGCGCGGGTCGCGGAATCGAGGAAGGGGTTGCCCTCCTCCGGGCTTTCCTCCGGCTCCTCGGGCGCTTCCTCGGCCTCCGACTCAACCTCCGCCGCCTTCGTGAGGTCGGGGGAGCTTGAAGGAATCCATGATGCTCTTTTCGATCTCGCTGACGTCGGCGGCGGGCTTGGCGAGCTCCAGCGGAGCCGCGGGGGCGAGGTCCGCTTCGGGAAGCTCCTCGAGGAGCTTCATTTCACGCTCGTAAAGCTCACGCACGCGGGCGAGGAAGTCCGCGGTCTCGGCCTTGGCGGCGGTCAGGCGGCGCTCCTCCTGCGCGACCTCGTCGCGCAGCGCGCCGATCTTGCGGTTGGCCTCGCTTTCGGCGTTTTCGAGCAGGGACTTTTTCTTCTCCTCCGCCTCGGCGACCATGCTGTCTGCCATCTTCTGCGCGGTCAGCAGCGCGGCGCGCATGGCGTCCTCGGTCGAGCGGTATTCCTCGACCTTGTCCACGAGCACCTTCATCTTCGCCTTGAGCGCGGCGTTTTCCTTGTAAAGCGAGGTATAGTCGTCGGTCAGCTCGTCAAGGAACTCATCGACCATGGCCATGTTGTAGCCGCCCATGACGGCCTTGGCAAATGCGTGGTTGGAAACCTCCTGCGGTGTCAGCATCGTGCAGCCCTCCGTCTCTTATAAGTACAGTCCGTTGTTTTCCAGCTCGTCGATCAGGTCGCCCATGATATCGACGTGGTAGGGCGTGATGATGTAGGTGTTGGCCGCGACCTTCTTGATCTTACCCTCGCCCGCGTAGGCGACGCCGGAGAGGAAGTCGATCAGGCGGCGGGCAATGTCCTTGTTCGTGGATTCGAGGTTGATGACCACCGTGCGCTTTTCCTTCAGGTGGTCGGCGATCTCGCTGGCATTCTCAAAGCGCTCGGGCTTGACGAGCACGACCTTGAGCTGCGTCGTCGCGTGGATGTTGACGACCTTGTTGCGGCGGTCCTCGTCGCGGTCACGCTCGCGGCGGCTGGGCCGCTCGTCGGCAAAGGCGCCCGTGTCGCGGGAGCCGAGCTCGGCAAAATCGTCTTCGTATTCTTCGTCCTCATCCTCGTAGGGATGCGCCCATTTCTTCAGATCGTCAATGAGTCCCATGGAAAAAACCTCCCTGTATCAAAGCGTATAGTGGCGCGCGCCGAAGATCGCCGTGCCGACGCGCACCATCGTCGCGCCGCAGCGGACGGCGTCCTCATAATCGCCGCTCATGCCCATAGATAATATATCAAGCTTATTATCATACAAACTCGCGTTGATGTCAACATAAAGCGCATGAACTTTTTCAAAGTAGGGCACGCTCCCGTGCTCTCCCTCGGCGACCGGCGGAATGGTCATCAGCCCGCGCAGCACGACGTGGGAGAGGCTCTTGGCCCTTTCGGCGGCGGCGCGGACCTCGGAGACGGCAAAGCCGCTCTTGGCCTCCTCCCCGCCGACGTTGACCTCAAGGAGAATGGGTTGGACGATGCCGAGCTTTTCGGCCTGCCGGTCGATATCCTCAAGCAGCTCATAGGAGCCGACGGATTCGATGAGCGCGACCTTGCCGACGACCTGCTTCACCTTGTTGCGCTGGAGATGACCGATGAAGTGCAGAGGCGCGCCGTCGTAGGCGTTCTCCGCGAGCTTCTGCGTCATCTCCTGCACGCGGTTCTCGCCGAGCGCGTCGATGCCCGCGGCGATGGCCTCGCGGCAGGCCGCGGCGTCGTTCATCTTGCTCGCGCCGACAAGCGTGATGTCCTCGGGCCTGCGCCCGGCGGAGAGCGCCGCGGCGGCAATGTTTTCCCGTACCTGCTGAATGTTTTCCCGAATGCTCATGTTCATTTGACCACCTTTCCATCGTATAGATCGTTTGCCGAGACGATCGCCTCGTCGCCGGCGCGTAGCGTGTAGAGCTGGCGCAGACTTTCGCTGCTCGTTTCGATGCCGACGGGCCGGACAAGGCAGTAATCCTCGCCCTGCCAGAGGACCTCCACCGGCTTGCGGTAGGCGCGCAGCCCCACAAGGCAGTAAACGCCGCTGCTGCCGTCCGCGTCCACGCGGAGGGCATTTTTGGGGATGCGCAGTCCCTCGTAGCGCGCGAGGATCAGCTCAACGTTCTGCGCACGCAGGAGCGTGACGTAGGCCAGATGGCTGCCGCCGCGCAGGACGACGATCACGCGGCCGTTCTCCTCACGCCCGATGCGCTCGACAGTGACGTCAAGATCGAAGTCCACGCCGGTCGCGGCGCGCAGGCTGAGGGCCTGTCCCTTCTGCAGCCGCGCGGCGTCTGCGGCGCTCAGCACGGTGACGAAGCGCCACTCCTCGCCGGCGATCAGCCGGCCCACGGTCGAGCTTGCCGCCTCCGGGGCGATGGCGTCGTACTGCGCGACGGTCATATTCTCCAGCGCCGCGGGGGTGAGAACGGCCTCATAGCCGTCGGCGACGGCGCTGTAGGTGCCGGCAAACGGCGCGCGGATCGTTTGTTGCGTGCCGCCCTCCAGACGGCCGGAGAGCGTGCTGATCTCGGCATTGAGCGCGTCGATGCGCACATCCAGATCGTCTGTACCCGCGTAGGCGTATTCGCGCTTGAGGACTGTCGTGCGCAGCTCCTCGCGGAGGACTCGACGCTCGTCCAGCTCCCTGCGGCAAGGGAAGCGCGCAGCGCAAAGAGGTCCGTGTCGCGGATGTCGCCGTCGAGCTTGAGCGCGGTCTCGGCGTCGCGGGACGCCTCGCGCGCGTAGCGCAGCTGCTCGAGCCGGGATCGGAGCGCGCGGAGCTGACGGTGGTCGTTCAGCGCGCTCTCGCTGCGGTAGACCGTTGCGAGCGTGCCGCCCGCGTTCACGCGTTCACCCTCGGCGCGCTCGAGCTCCAGAAGCGTTTCGCTGCACGCGATCACCTGCTCGTCGCGCGCGAAATAGCCGGTCGCGGCGATGGCGTCCTCGCTGGAGTAAGCGTAGACGAGCGTGGTGGTCTGCGGGTCGACGAAGTAGCGGTAGGCCTGCACGCTGAAGTAGGCGGCCACCGCGAGAAACAGAAAAACAAAGATCAGTTTTGTCGATAGGGATCGGGATCTCATAGGCACCTCGGGAGGCTCAGGTCATTCCTCCCCGGTCTCGTCCGCCTCGTGCAGGTCGATGGGGCTCAGCGGCGCGATGGTCGAGATCGCGTGCTTGTAGATCATCTGCTGCCGCCCCTCGCTCAAAAGAACGACGGTGAAGCTGTCAAAGCCGGTCACGCTGCCGCGCATCTGGAAGCCGTTGACGAGGAACACGGTCAGCGGCACGCCCTGCTTGCGGGCCTTGGTGAGGAAAATGTCCTGAAGATTGGCTGTCTTTTTCATGTTGGATGTACCCTTTCTTTTTATTCGGGCGGCGGTTTTATGGGCGCCGTCCGTATAAAATCAGGATACGCCAAGGTTTGTGAGAATTTCTGTCGAAAATTGTAAAGCGGCGGGAAGATCGCGGGAATTTTTCCGGTAGAACCAGTGAATATCCCTTGTTCCGCCGCAGCCAGGTGAGCTGGCGCTTGGCGTACTGCCGCGAGCGGAGCTTGATCTCGGCGACGGCCTCGTCCTGCGTGCATTCGCCCGCGAGACAGCCCAGGCACTCCTTATAGCCGATGGCCTGCATTGCCGTCGCCGTGCGCGGCACGCCGCTCTCGACCAGAGCGCGCACCTCGTCGAACAGACCCTGTGCGACCATCCGGTCCACGCGGAGGTCGATGATGCGCTTCATCTCCTCGCGGTCGGCGTAGGCAAGACCGAGGTAGACGGGCTCGTAGCGCGGCGGGACGAGCCGGGTGTCGGCGTTGTGCCGCGACATGGTCTTCCCTGTCTCGCGGTAGACCTCGAGCGCGCGGATGACGCGCTTTTTGTCGTTCGGGTGCAGCGCGGCGGCGCTTTCCGGATCAATGGAGCGCAGCTCGGCGAAGAGGACCTCGCCGCCCTCGTTGTCCCAGCGCCGCTCCAGAAGCCTGCGCGTCTCTCCGCCGGTCGTGCCGGGAGCGTAACCGTGTCCGCGCAGGAGCGCGTCAAGGTACAGCCCCGTGCCGCCGACAAGAATGGGCAGCTTGCCGCGCGCGAGGATGCCGTCCACACATTCGGCGGCGTCCGCAGCGTAGCGCGCCACGGAGTAATCCTCGCGCGGGTCGATCACGCCGACCATGTGGTGCGGCACGCCCCGCGTCTCCGCCTCGGTCGGTGCGGCAGTGCCGATGACCATGCCGCGGTAGAGCTGCATGGAATCGCAGGAGACGACCTCGCCGCCGAGCCTTTCGGCCAGCGCGACGCCGAGTCCGGTCTTTCCGCAGCCGGTCGGGCCGACGATGCAAACTACCTTGGGCGGCATGACGTCTCCTTTCCGCGCTCAGGCGCGCTTGAACATTTTTTCCAGCTCGTATTTGGTGAGCTTGACGGCCACGGGCCGTCCGTGCGGGCAGAATCGGACCTCGCCCGACTGCACCTTATCCACCAGCACGCGAAGCTCTCGCTCGTCGCTTTTCCAGCCGCCCTTGATGGCGGCCTTGCAGGCCATGGTGTGCAGCAGCGCGTCGCGGGCGCTCTCGGGGTCGGCGTGGTGCGTCTCGACGAGGCGGCCTGCAAGGTCCTCAAGACTTGCCGCGGCGTCCTCGGCGGGAATGTCGGCGGGCAGGGCGCGGATCAAAATCGCGCCGTCGCCGAACTCCTCGCAGGCAAAGCCGAACTCACGCAGCAGCGCGAGCTGCCCGACAAGAGCGGTGTACTCCGCCGCGGCGAACTGCGCGACCACAGGAGTCAGCAGCTCCTGCGACATGATGGGCTCAAGATTTGCCTTGAAGCGGTCGAAATTCACGCGCTCGTGCGCGGCGTGCTTGTCGATGAGCCAGACGGTTTTCTCCGCGTCCTCGCAGACGATGTAGGTGTCAAGCACCTCGCCCGCGATGCGCCACGGTATGACCGACTCCGGCTCGATCGCCGTCTGCTCCGGCTCGGCGGGCGCGGTCTCGAGCGTGGTCTGCGCGGCGAAAACGGGTGCGGCGGGCGCTTCGGCGTGCGGTGCGGCGGGCGCTTCCGGCTTTGCCGCTTCATCGCGCGGCGGCATGAAGGCCGCCTCGACCATCTTCGGAAGGATGTGCCCGTCCTCCGGCTTTTTCGCCGGGGGAGCCGGTGTGCGGCGGATGAAGTCGCTGACGCTCACGCGTCCGCCCAGCTCGCTCGAGGCGGACGTGACGGCGATGAACGGCGCGTCCTTTTTGGGCGGCTCCGGCCTTTTGACCTCGTTCTGCGCACGCCACTCCTGCGCCGTCATGCTGCGGTAAAACTCCTGCGGCTTGGGAGCCTGCGCGGCCGGCTTTGGCGATGTGTGCAGCGGCTCGGGCGCGCCGTCGCGGTCGAGAGCGTCGGACGCGGCGTGGTACACAAGGTCGAAGACCTGCTTTTCGTTGAGGAATTTCACGACCGTCTTGGCGGGGTGGACGTTCACGTCCACCATGTCCGCCGGCAGCGTGACGTTCAGCACGCAGCCGGGGAATTTGCCCTTCATCAGGCGGTTTGCGTAGGCTTCCTCCACCGCGGCGGTGAGGAGCTGGGACTTGATGAAGCGGCCGTTGACGAAAAAGGTCTGCATCCCTCGCGTGCCGCGGCCCGCGAGGGGCTTGGTCACAAAGCCGTCAACGGCGAGCTGACCGTCGCGCCCGTGGACCTCGACCAGCGCGAGGGCGAAATCGCGGCCCAGCGCGGCGTAGACGGCGCTGAGGGGCTTGCCGTCGCCCGGGGTGTGCAGCTCCTCCCTGCCGTCCTTGATGAGACGGAAGGAGATATCGGGGTGCGAGAGCGCGATGTGCGCGGCAAGGCCCGCAATGGCGGTCGCCTCGGCGCGGTCCTGCTTCATGAACTTCAGCCGCGCGGGCGTGTTGTAAAAGAGGTCGCGCACGATGATGCTCGTGCCCTCGGGACAGCCCGCGGGCTCGACGGAGAGCGGCTTGCCGCCGTCGAGATGCAGCGTCGCGCCGCTCGCGGCGCCCGTCTGACGCGAGAAAATATCCAGGTGAGAAACGGACGCGATGGCAGCGAGCGCTTCGCCGCGGAAGCCGAGGGTGCCGATGGCGGCCAGATCGGCGGCGGTGCGGAGCTTGCTCGTCGCGTGGCGCAGAAAGGCGGTGGGCAGCTCGTCGGGCGCGATGCCGCATCCGTCGTCCGTGACGCGCAGATAGGTCAGCCCGCCGTTTTGCAGCTCGACGGTGACGTTCCTCGCGCCCGCGTCGATGGCGTTTTCCAAAAGCTCCTTCACAACGCTCGCGGGACGCTCAACGACCTCGCCGGCGGCAATGAGATTGGCGATATGGGGGGATAGCTGTTCGATGTGCGGCATGGTATTCTCCTTATCCGACGATGGCCCAGAGAGCCAGCGCGTTGACGGTCGCGTGGAGCAGGATGGACGTCCAGAGCGTGCCGGAGTGGTCGAACGCCCACGCGAAGACGAGGCCGGGCACGAGGTATTGCAGCATGAGGATGAGATAGCTCCAGTCCCACGAGGAGAGGGCGAAGGTCCACACGTGCATGAACGCGAAGAGCACGCAGGAGATGACGTAGGCGGCGACGCGGCTCTTTTCCTTCAGGCAGCCGAACACGAGACCGCGGAAAAGGACCTCCTCCACAAAGGGGGCGAGAAAGACGATGATGAGCGCTGTCAGGCGCGGCGCGGCGTTGATGGACGCGGCGATGGTCATGTCGTTGAGGTTGGTGCGGCTGTTGAAGAGCACGTTCGCCACGCGGTAGAAGAGCTCGTTCGCGCCGTAAAAGACCAGAAGGCCCATGCAGAACGTCGTCATCGCGCGGCTCACGCCGCCGAGGAAGCGGCTCGTCGTGTGCGCGAGGAACGAGTGAAAGAGCAGCAGCACGATGGCGAAGAGCACATAGTAGTAGATGATGTTCGCCAGCGAGTCGCTGATCTTCGTGTCGAGCAGGACCTCAACAATGCCAAAGAGCTTGTTGGCCAGCAGCGGCAGCACAAGCAGATAGACGATAAAGAAGATCGTCCCCGCGACGCGCTCGGTCTGGTTCATGTGGGAGGTAGCGGCTTTTTTTGCCATGTGGATAGACCCTTTCTGTCTGTTTCGGGGTTAGTTCGGGAGCTTCTTTTTCAGGTCGTAGAGCAGCTGCATGGCCTCGATGGGCGACATGGTGTCCGGCTGGGCACGGCGCAGCGCGTCGAGCACCTCGGCTTCGCCGATGGCGTCAAGACTTACCTGCTCGCGCTCCTCGCGCGGCGGGATATAGCTGCCGCCGGCTTCCAGCTCCTCCAGTATTTTCTTCGCGCGGGAGACGACCTCCTTCGGCAGTCCCGCGAGCTTGGCGACCTCGATGCCGTAGCTGCGGTCGGCTCCGCCGGGAATGATCTTGCGGAGGAATACAAGGTCCTCCCCGCGCTTTTTGATGGCGATGTTGTAGTTTTTCACGCCCGCGAGCGTGCCTTCCAGCTCGGTGAGCTCGTGGTAATGGGTGGCGAAGAGCGTTTTCGCGCCGAGCCTTTTGCGGTCGGCGCAGAACTCGAGCACCGCGCGGGCGATGCTCATGCCGTCGAAGGTCGAGGTGCCGCGGCCGATCTCGTCTAAGATCAGCAGCGAGTGTGCCGTCGCCTGCCGCAGGATTTCCGCGACCTCGCTCATTTCCACCATGAAGGTGGACTGGCCGCCGGCCAGGTCGTCGCTCGCGCCAATACGGGTAAAGATGCGGTCCACCACACCGATGCGGGCGGCGCGGGCGGGAACGAACGAGCCGATCTGCGCCATGAGCGTGATGAGCGCGACCTGACGCATATAGGTGGATTTACCCGCCATATTGGGGCCTGTGATGATGGCGACGCGGTTTTCCTTTTCGCCCATGTAGGTGTCGTTCGGCACAAAGAGAGCGTCCTTCAGCACGCGCTCGACGACCGGATGGCGGCCGTCGTGGATCTCGATCACGCCGGAATCGTCCACCACCGGGCAGCAGTAGCTGTTCTTGACCGCGACGACGGCAAGCGACGCGAGCGTGTCAAGCTCCGCGACTGCGGCGGCGGTCTTCTGGATGCGCTCGGCGCCCGCGCAGATCTCGTCGCGCAGGGCGGAGAAGAGCTCGTATTCGAGCGCGTTGTCGCGCTCCCCCCCGCGGTCAGGATCTCCTGCTCTAAGTCCTTGAGCTCCTGCGTGATGTAGCGCTCGCCGTTGACGAGCGTCTGCTTGCGGATGTAGGTGTCGGGCACCTGATCCTTGAAGGAATTGGAGACCTCGATGTAGTAGCCGAAGACCTTGTTGTAGCCGATCTTCAGCGTGCGGATGCCGGTGCGTTCCTTTTCCTTCGTTTCAATGGAGGCGAGCAGCCCCTTGCCGCCGGAGAGAATGTCGTGCAGGCGGTCGACCTCGGCGTTGAAGCCCTTGCGGATGAAGCCGCCCTCGCGCACGGAGAACGGCGGCTCGTCCACGATGGTCTCGGCGATGCGCGCAGCGATGTCCGCGAGCGGGTCAAGCTCCTGTGAGAGCTCGCCGAGCCGGCCCGTGGTGAAGTGCGCGAGCTGCTCGCGCACGGCGGCGAGCTGCTCGATGGAATTACGCAGCGAGACGAGGTCGCGCCCGCCCGCCGTGCCGTAGACGATGCGGCCGATGAGCCGCTCCATGTCGCTGATGCCGGAGAGGGCGAGGACCAGCTCCTCGCGCGTCATCGTGTCGTTCACCAGCGCGCCGACGGCGTTCGAGCGGCGTGTGATGGCAGCGACCTCGCGCAGGGGACGCTCCAGCCAGGAACGCAGACAGCGCGCGCCCATGGCGGTTTTCGTTTTGTCGAGTACCCAAAGCAGACTCCCGCGCTTTTCCTTGCCGCGGATGGTCTCCGTCAGCTCCAGATTGCGGCGGGCAGAGAAGGTCCAGCTCCATGAAGCGGCCCTGCTCGTAGTATTCAAGATCGCTGATGTAGGATAGGTCGCTCTTCTGTGTTTCGTGCAGATAGCTCAGAAGCCCCCCGAGTGCGAGCACCGCGGCGGGGTTATTGCGCGGGAGCGAGGCATAGGCATCCTCGCCGTACTGCGCGAGCACAGCCTTTTCCGCGCTCTTGAGGTCAAAGCGCGCGTCGCCGCGCTCCACGCGGCAGGAGAGTCTGTCGGCAAGCAGGGCTTTCAGCTCCTCGTCCGCATACGCGCCCGCGCTCAGCACCGCTTCGGCGGGCGAGAAGCGCGCAAGCTCATTGCACAGATGCTCCGCACGGTCCGCGCCGGAAAAGGCGGTGACGTGCGTGTGGCCCGTGGACATATCGCAGAACGCGACGCCCGCGTTCTGCTCGTCGAGGAACACGCCGCACAGAAAGTTGCCGCGCCGGTCGTCCAGACACGCGCTGTCGATCACCGTGCCGGGGGTGACGACGCGGATGATGTCGCGCTTGACGAGGCCCTTGGCCAGCGCGGGGTCCTCGGTCTGCTCACAGATGGCGACCTTGTAGCCCTTGGCGATGAGCCGCGCGATGTAGCCGTCGCTCGAATGGTACGGGATGCCGCACATCGGCGTCTGCTCCTCGGCGGATTTGCTGCGGTCGCGCGTGGTGAGCGCGAGGTCCAGCTCGCGCGAGGCGAGCTTCGCGTCCTCGTTGAACATCTCGTAGAAGTCGCCGAGCCGGAAAAAGAGGATGGAATCCTTATTCTGCTCCTTGATCTCAAGATATTGGCGCATCATCGGCGTGAGGTCTGCCATGTTCGTTGCTCACTTTCTAAAAAATCAGATCGTAAAGGTCGTTCCGGTCGCCATGTAGGCGAGGCGGTCGCCCAGCGTTTCGTGCAGCCAGGCGTAAGCGTCGTCGCCGGTGCAGTGGCCGGTGACATAGCGTGTCGCTTTCCGCGCGCGCAGGCGCTCGCCCACCGCGTCCACAAGGGCCCTCGGCTCGCTTTGACCAAGTGAGGGATTGTAGAGATGGAAGCCCGCGAACACATAGTCCGGCGCGCGGCCCAGAATGTCCTCCGCGCGGTTGATGATGTTGACGATGCCGCTGTGGGCGCAGCCAGCGAAGAGGACGGTTTTGCCGTGCTCCGTTACCAGCAGGTCCTGCTCGTGGCGGAAGGCGTCGCGGGGATAGTCCCCGCCGACCTTTTCGCGCAGCGTGGCGTTCGCCTCGCTCAGGAGCTCGTGCGTCCGGATGCCGGAGAAGAGCGTCAGCTCCTCGTCGAGCTTTGTCACGCCCTCGGCCATCACGAAGCGGTCAGCGTACTCGTGCAGCTTGGGATCGAGACCGATGAAGGCGCATTTCGTCGGCGTCACGACATAGTAATCACCGAAGGCCTCCTTCTGAAGATAGACCTTCGCGGTGCGGTTGCCCCGCAGGAAGGTCAGCAGGCCGCCGCAGTGGTCGTTGTGCGCGTGGGAGAGAAAGGCGATATCGACCTGTGCGAGGTCGATGCCGAGCGCCTTGGCGTTTTCCCAGAAGGCGTCGCTCGCGCCGGAGTCGAAGAGAATTTTATGCTTTGCTGTTTCAATATAGAGCGAAAGCCCGTGCTCGTAGCGGAGCGCATCGCAGGTGGTCTTGTTTTCCAGTAAGGTGGTGATCTTCATATCGTTTCCTCCGCGGCTCCGTAGAGCGCCCAGGTGTTGCTGTCCGAAATTTTTGCTGTGGTGAACGTTCCGATAAGACTCTTGTCGCCCTTCATGCGCACGAGGCGGTTGCCCTCGGTGCGCGCGGAGAGCGGCCAGTCCGCGTCGTCGCTCTCGCCCTCGACCAGCACGCGCACGGTCCTGCCGATGTAGGCGGCGTGCTTCTCCGCGCTGATGGCGTTCTGGGCGTTGCAGAGCGCGTCGAACCACTTCTGCTTTTCCTCGCGCGGCGTGGGATCGCCCAGCTTTGCGGCGGGCGTGCCCGGACGAGGAAGAGAAGATAAACGTAAAGAGCGCGTCGAAATGGACTTCGTTGATCAGACTTACGGTGTCCATCGCTTCCGCCTCGGTCTCGCCGGGGAAGCCGATGATGATGTCGCTCGTGAGCACAAGGTCCGGCATGACCCTGCGGGCATAGCGGATCAGCTCGAGGTAGCCCGCGCGGGTATAGGGGCGATTCATCGCGCGCAGCACGCGGTCATTGCCGCTCTGCACGGGCAGGTGCAGCTGATGCGTCACATGGCGGCTCGCCGCCATCGTGTCAAAGAGCTTGGGCGTCGCGTCCTTGGGCTGGCTGGACATGAAGCGCACCCAGTAGTCGCCGTCGATCCGGTCGATCTCCGCGAGAAGGTCGGCAAAATCATAGCCCGTGCCGAGATCCTTGCCATAGCTGTTGACGTTCTGACCGAGCAGCGTGATCTCTTTATAGCCTGCCGCGACCAGCTCGCGGACCTCGCGCACGATCTGCTCCGGCTCGCGGCTGCGTTCGCGGCCGCGGACGTAGGGCACGATGCAGTACGAGCAGAAGTTGTTGCAGCCGTACATGATGCTCACCCACGCGCTCACGCCGCCGGCGCGGTAGACGGGGATGTCCTCTGCGATGCGGCCCGGCTCGTCGTCGATGGAAAAGACGCGGCCGCGCTCGGTGTAGGCGCGGTACAAAGCTCGAGGGAAGCGCCATTCGGCCTGCGGACCGAGCACGAGATCGACGTGGCGGTAGCTGGTTTTCACCTTTTTTCCGCCACGCGCGGTTGCTGTGCCATGCACCCGCACAGGCAGATGATCTGGTCGGGATTCGCCGCCTTGGTGTGCGTGAGCTGGCCGAGCATCCCGTAAACGGTTTTCTCCGCGTTTTCGCGGATGGCGCAGGTGTTCATCAGCACGATGTCGGCGCGCTTTGTGTCGTCGGTGAACTCGCAGGCCATCTCGCGCAGCATTCCCATCAGCCGCTCGCCGTCCGCCACGTTCTGCTGGCAGCCGAACGTGTCGACCAGCGCGAGCGGCGTGCGGGTGCGGCTGGTCGTTCATCTCGCGCATCTTGCGCGTACCTTTTTCTGGCGCGCGAGCCCTGCTCGCTGACGATGACTTCTTTACGTTCCAAGGGAATGTTTCCTCCCGAATCTCGATAGTTTAGCAATATAGTATATCATGTCCGCGCTTTTGTGGCGCGTCGCGCGCCGCTTCCGGTGCGAAAAAAATCCACAGCTTTCGCAATTCCGGTGACTTTTCCGCACCCATATGGTATGCTGCTATGGAAAACCTGAACCCAAAGGAGGGCTTTCCATGGCGGCGTTTTATCAGAAATTTCTGCGCAAGCATCTTGACTTATCGTCTCTCAGCGTGATGCGGCGGGAGGACAACGATCCCTTATTTCTGCACGCCAAAGGGTGCCTCTATATTTGGCTGGGCGGGCGTGGACGGCATCCACTTCTGCTTTGTCCGCGGTTTTGGCGAAACGGTCTTCGCCGTGAGCCCGATGAACGGTGGCAAGGACTGCGTGCACGTCATCGCGCGCGATTTCAGCGATTTTCTGCGCCTGCTGCTCGCGACCGGCGACAGCGCGGCGCTCGAGCAGGCGTGGCAGTGGGACGAGGCGCAATTCGACGCCTTCCTTTCCGAGAATCCGCCGACGGACGAGCAGAAGGCGGTGCTCTCGCAGATCACCACAGTCTTTTCCCTCACGCCGATGGAGCGGCCGTGGCAATACCTGCGCGAGCTGCAAGCGGAGTTCGATCTCAGCAAGCTCAAATTCACCGAGGATTTTTACGACTCCAAAATGAATCCCGACGCGCCCGAGCAGAAAGAGGTCTGGAAGGTCTACTTTGACGGCAGCTTCTGGGGCCATCACGGGCGCGGGCGCGCGGGCAGGGAAGTGCCTGTACAAAAGTGGTTTTTTGTGGGCGGGGCGCGAGTGGTTCGTGCCGTCGGTTTACGTTTGTTCAAAAAGGGCATTGTCGTTGATTTTTGTATGCGCGCGGAGGCTTCCGCGCTGCGCGGCTTTATGGAAAAGTGGGGGATCGATCCCGAAAGCGACGAGTCCATCGACTTCTCGCGCGACGAACGCGCACAGATGGAGCGCGAGCACCCGCTCAGCCTCGGAGCCCCCCCCCCAGCCTCACCTTGAACGGTGCGAAGCTCCGCCCGAGCCACGGCTGCGGCGTCATTTTCCTGCCGGAGCAGCCCGGCTTCTGCGCCGACGCAGAGCCCGCCATGGCGCACTACGGCCTTGACCGCGCGTATGGCTGGAGCATCCGCCGCGCGGCATTCCCGTTCGTCACGAAGCGCGCGCCGAAGCTCAAGTCGCTCGCCGTCACGATGACGGCGGACGAGGTGCGTGTCCCCCGGCCCGCGCTTTCGCGCGCGAACAAGGCGGGCGATACGTTTGCCTTCTCCTACCGCGGCACGAAGTATCTTCTCACGGTGCACGAGGTCGAACCGCAGGAACTGCCGCGCGAGCGGATGAATCTCGACCCGCGGTTCGACTATCCGACGCACTTCACGGTCATGAGCTACACGCTCACGCCCGAGCCGCCGGAACACTCGATCTTCGTCGAGGACTGCGCCGAGGGCGACCGCCCGCGCCAGGTCAGACGTGAGACCGCTTTTTTGCGCCCGGGGCAGAACGACTTCTGCGTCGGCATCATCGGCGGCGCGGACGGGCCAACGGCTATCGTTGTGGGCGAAGCGGCGCAGGGGAAGCTCCACACCGCGTGCTCGTCGCTGCACTTTGAGATAGTCGACCACATCGACTGGCGCGTCGGCTTCCGCGAAACTCCGTGGGAAGCGGGGACGTTCGCGCTTATCTAACTACTTTTTCTGCGATCTCCGGTACTCCGTCGGCAGGACGCCGAAGGCCTTGTGGAATTCGGTGGAAAACTTGCTCTGGCTCTCGTAGCCGACGGCGCGCGCGACCTGTGCGACGTTCTCGTCGCCCTCGAGCAGCAGCTTTGCCGCGTGCTGCATGCGGTGCTCGCGAATGTGCGAGGCGAGCGAGCTGCCGTAGACGGACTTGAAGAGCGCCTTCATCGTCGAGGGGTTCATCAAAAAGCGGCGCGACAGCTCGTCGATCGTCACGCGGCTTGAAAGGTGCTGCGTCAGATAGTCGTGCACGGCACGGATGGTCTCGATCTGCTCACTCGTGCCGCCGCCCTCGTACACCTCGGCGTCGAGCGGGGGCAGGTGCGGCGCGCCGGTGGCGGCCTTGCTCTCCTCCTCGGGACAGGAAATCTCCATCGTGCGCTCGATCATGCGGTGCAATAGCTGCGCCTGCTCGCTGTCCGACGCGCGGTAGTAGACCTCCTTCCCCACGCGGCGCGAGACGAGAAGTCCGCTCTCACGCAGCTGCCTCAAATGGTGCGACACCGCGGGCGAGCTCATGCCGACCATCGCGGAGAGGTCGATGACGCACTCCTCGCAGTGGCACAGCAGCCAGAAAAATGCGCACGCGGCTGCTGTCGGAGAGCTGCGTTTTGAACACGTCCGCCACGGTCTGGAAGCTGCCAATCGTCTCCACCGATTCCTGCAGCTCCCGCATCGTGCCCTCGTCGCTGTGCTGGTGGGGTAAATGCATTTCGCGCTCATCGTTGTTCCACTTTTTCTTTTTTGGGTCCTGCGGGCGCGTCCGTATCCCGTTTGGAAGTTTGTTTCGCCCGAACGGAAGAGACATGCGTGCAGCCCTTTGACTTTTGCCTTTGCGGACATTATAGTACGGTCATCAAGATTAAACAAGCACTTAATCGTTAAATATTTTGTGCCGAAAAGGAGAAACATACCATGAAAAAGACCTATCAGATCGAAGTCGACTGCGCCAACTGCGCCAACCTTATGGAAGAAGCCACCAAGAAGACCGAGGGCGTTGCCGACGCTGTCGTGAACTTCATGACCCAGAAGATGACCGTCGAGTTCGCCGAGGGTCAGGACCCCAAGGCCGTGATGAAGGCCGTCCTCAAGAATTGCAAGAAGGTCGAGGACGACTGCGAGATCTATCTGTAAGAGAGCTTCTCCCTCTCACGCCCCGGACGAACGCACCGGGGCGCTTTCTTAGGCAAAATTCAAATTCTCCCCCTTCAAGGAGGTCATCTTTATGACGAAAAAGCAAAAAAAGATGCTTTTACCGCATCGATCGCGGCGGTGCTGTTCCTCGCCGCGAAATTCA
>VOFK01003199.1_pt1 | contig 16384 bp, 25 predicted proteins | sample 5384121 | NCBI WGS metagenome assembly VOFK01 (sample SAMN12384730, study PRJNA508395) | human gut metagenome | isolation source: healthy gut J | host: Homo sapiens
AAGCCGTTGAGCAGGTTCATAGACACGGCGACGAGCGAATAGACCGCCCTTGCGCAAAACCGTCGTGAGCATGATGGGCACGCCCGGGATGATGCAGTCGAGCAAACCGGCTTACGTAGATGAGGGCGATGCCCGCGATGGTCAGGATCGTCTGCAGAGAGAGGCCTTTTTTTTTTCCATATGCTCCTCCTCAGACTTTCTCGGTCAGCTTCTCACCGAACAGGCCCGTCGGCGACGACGAGGGATGACGATGAGCAGCGCAAACGTGAACGCATCGAGAGAACGCCGTCAACTTCATGCCCTTGAGCAGATTCTCGCAGATGCCGATGATGAACGCGCCGATGACCGCGCCGGGGATCGACCCGATCCCGCCGAAGACGGCCGCGACGAAGGCCTTGAGGCCCGGCATGGCGCCGGAGGACGGGGCGATGGTCGTGTAGTTCGAGAAATACAGGAACGACGCGACGGCCGCCAGCGCGGAGCCGATGATGAAGGTGAAGGAGATGACGGAGTTGATCCGGATGCCCATGAGCTGCGCCGTCTCAAAATCTTGGAGGACGCGCGCATGGCCATGCCGACCTTCGTGCGCTTGATGAGGACGACCAGCCCGACGACCAGCAGCAGCGTCAGGATCGGAGTGATGACGGTCACGCGCTTGGTGGACGCGCCGAGATGGTGATGGTGTCGGTGATCCACGGCAGCTCCGGGTACTGCTTTTTGGGCACGCCGCCCGTCACGTAGTACGCGAGGTTCTGCAGCAGATAGCTCACGCCGATGGCGGAGATCATGACGGACATTCCTGGGCGCCTGGGCAGGGGTTTGTAGGCGCAGCGCTCAATGGCGAAGCCGAGCGCGCGACCGTCAGCACGACGACGGCGGGAATGGAGACGTACAGCGGCATGGAAGCCGAGAGATAGACCATGATCAGGCCTGCGACCATGAAGATATCGCCGTGCGCGAAGTTGATCAGGCGCAGGATACCGTAGACGTTTCATGGTGTAGCCGACCGCGATGAAGCGCATACAACTGGCCGCCGGCGGAAATACCGGCAGTATGGGGGCAGCCATTGCTGATAAACCCATGGGGACCTCCTGAATGATGTTTATCGCCATGTCCAAAACCGCGAACTCCGCCCGGCATGAGGCCAGCTTGGACGCGGCGATAAAAGAATGGGGTCATCCGGCGGCAGGTTCGATCGCTGCGGATGAAAATGTGTACTGGCCAAGTAACCGATGATCAATCGCCTGCGGCTGTCGGCGGATCTTCTGCCGCAACTATGCAGTTTGAAAAACTTGAAATACACAAAGTATGTCTGCGTTTTCCAAACTTTCATTTTGCGGCAAAAATCTCGCTGACAACTCTTGTCGATCGAATCACCGGTTACTCTAAAGTTTCCTCCGGGGAAACCATTGTGGTCAGTATTGCGAAATCAGTCGGCGTTCTGGACCTTGTAGAAACTGGAAGCCGCCGTCGATCGCCTGCTTGATGTAAGCGGTGCTCTTGATCGCGTCGCCGTTGGCGTCGAAGCCGATGGAGCCGGTGACCGCGTCGATGGACAGGCCCGGCCAGCGCGTCGCGGATGGCGGTGCCATCGGTGGACTGGGCCTTTTCGATGGCTGCGACCGCGGTCATGTAGGCGTTATAGCCGGGCGGAGAACCGCCGCGACAACGTCGTTGCCGCCGTTGTTGGTGAGGTTCTGGGAGTTGCCGTTCAGCCATGCCTTGTAGCCGGTGACGAACTCCTTGGCAGAGCCGGACTCGTCGTTCTCGTCAAAAGAACGTGGAGACGAAGACCTGCATGTCGGTGCCGTTCTGCGCGTCGGAGATCGCGGAGTTCTCCCCGTGTCGCCGCCGAGGATGGGGGAGGCTGATGCCGAGGGCGGAAGCCTGCTCGATGATCTGGGGGCGTAGGCGATGGCGGACGGCGCGAAGATGACGTCGGCGCCGCCGGCGACCGCGTTGTTGAGGTACGCGGAGAAGTCCGCCGTGCCTTCGACGAAGGTCTCGTCGGCTACGATCTCGCCGCCGGCAGCTTCAAAGCGATCACGAAGTTCTTGGCCAGGCCGACGGTGTAGTCGTCGCCGAGCACGACAGGACGTAGGCCTTCTTGGCGCCGAACTCTTCCATGGCGAACGAGGCCGCGACGGAGCCCTGGAACGGATCGAGAAGCAGACGCGGAAATAATAATCGTTGCCGGCAGTGACGGCTGCGTTGGTGCAGGAGCAGCCGATGGCCGGGATCTTTGGCGTTTGCGAAGTGGTGCCGGCGGCAATGGAAACGCCGGAGCCGTAGGAGCGAGACGACGGAAACTTTGTCGGCAAAACAGTCCGCTGGGCAGCGGAGACGGCCTTTGTCGGTCGAGGACTGGTTGTCCTGAATGTCAAGCTTCGATCTTATACTCTTCGCCATTGATTGTCACGGTCGGCTTGACGGAGTTGGGCATTACTGGATGCCCAGAACTTCCTGAACTTGCCCGCCCGCGCCGTTGTCGCCGGACTGCGGCTCAAACACGCCGATTTTGATGACCTTGAGCCGCCGCTGGACGCGCAGCCTGCGAACAGGCACATGACCATAACGGCAGCCAGAAGCAGAGCGATGATCTTTTTCATAGAATATTTCCTCCTTCTGTCCATGTACAATAGACAAGTGTTCATGAACTTATAGTCGCCATTATAGCGAAGTAAAGTGTAAAAAGCAAGTCCTAATTGCTTGTTTTTTGAAAAAAATTTCACGCAGCGCGGACGTGTCTTCGGCACTATGCACAAAAACAGGGCGCGGCGAGAAAAAAAGGGAAAAAGAACTTCTTGACAGTACCGCTATAATAAAAGTAAAGTGTTTTGAAGGGAACCATATATTATGTATCTGAAAAAACGGCTTTTTGCACGGACTTCTGGCGCTGGCACTGCTGTGCACGCTGTTTTCCGGCTGCGCGGCGCGGGAAGGCAGAGCGCTATGACGTGCTGGCGTCCACTGCACCGGTTCGTGCCATGACGGCAGCACTGCTGGATGGTACGGACTTGCTAAGGCTGGTCGTGACGGAAAGCGTCTCGTGCCTGCATGACTATACGCTGACCGTTGCGCAGATGGAGAAACTCGGGCAGACTGATGTGGTCGTGCTGAACGGCCTCGGGCTGGAGGACTTTATGGAAGATGCGCTTCGCACGGCGAAGCATACGCCTCATCACGGCCTCCGACGGCGTCGAAACGCTTCCCGGTGAGGACGGCGAGGACCCGCATATCTGGCTGGAGCCCACGAATTGTATCCAGATGTGCAGAAATATCGCCGCCGGACTTTCTGACCTCTATCCGGACAAGCAGACGCTGATCGGGCAGAACCTGCTTGCTGTCACGGCGAATACGAGGCCGCGCATGGCGAATGGCGCTGAAAAAACCTCTCCTGCCGGGAACTTGTGACGTTCCATGACGGCTTTTCCCCTATTTCGCCCGCGCGCGTTCAGACTTACGATCGCCGCCGCAATGGAAATTGAAGAGGGCAGCGAGCCGTCTGCAAAGGAAATCGAGTCCGTCATCCGGCTGGTAGAGGATGAAAACATTCCTGCTGTCTTCTGCGAGGAAAACGGCGAACGGCAGACAAGCGGAGACTGTCGCAAAGCAGACCGGAACCGGCCTGTTTGCGCTACAATGGGAATGGACGGCGGCGCGGCAGGCTGCACGGACGCAATTTATCACAACATTGACATCATCCGGGAGGCGCTTTCATGATTCCACATCTGCACCCGCACGCGGGCGACTGCGAACACGCCTGCTGCCTGAAAATCGAGCATCTGTCCGTCCATATCGGGCGGCGAGACGATCCTGGACAATATCGACCTGCATATGCAACTGCGGCCAGATGGTCGCGCTGATCGGCCCGAACGGCGCGGGCAAGTCTACGCTTATCCGTGCCATTCTGGGCCAGCGGGAATATGAGGGAAAAATCACCTTCCATGAGGCCTCCGGCAAGGAGGCAAAGCTGCGCATCGGCTATGTGCCGCAGAGTCCGGCCTTTGACCGCGGTGACCCCGTGAGCGTGATGGATTTTACCTGCTGCATTTTCAAGCGCCCCGCGTTTCTGCGCCCGACAAAGGGCCATGCGGGGAAAAAGTTTTTGGCCTGCCTTGCGAACGTCCACGGTGAAGCGCTCATCGACAAGCGCATCGGCACGCTCTCGGGCGGCGAATTGCAGCGCGTTCTGCTGGCACTGGCGCTTGAGCCCATGCCGAATATTCTCATTCTCGACGAGCCGCTTTCCGGTGTGGACGTCGAGGGCATGAGCCTTCTCATGGACATGCTTGACGAGATCCGGAAAAAATTCGACCTGTCGATCCTCATGACGACGCACGACTTTACCATGCTGGAGCAGTACTGCGACCAGGTCGTGCTGCTGCAGGGAAAGATCCTCCGGCGCGGGACGCCGCTGGATGTGCTGAACTCGGAGGAATTCGCGCAGGCATTCCACATGGGAGGAGGCGCACAGGCATGAACGTCTGGTACGCGTTTTTGAACGCACTCGGCATCCGGATGTTTGAAATGGACTTCATGAAGAACGCGCTGCTGGCCGTTTTGCTGCTGGGGCCGCTGTTCGGCCTGTTGTCTACGATGATCGTGACGGGAAAAATGAGTTTTTTCTCCGATGCGCTGGGCCATTCCGGTTTTACGGGCATCGCCATCGGTGTGCTCTGCGGCGCGGTGCAGCCGATCTCATTTTGCGGTCGGGCTGTCGGTTCTGTTCGCGCTGCTGTTTTCTTTGTCCGCAGCCGGACGAGCCAGTCGGCGGACACCATCATCGGCGTCTTTTCCTCCACCGCCGTTGCGCTCGGCATTTTTATCGTCACGCTCGGCGGGCGGAGTTTTACAAAATTCAACCGCTATCTCATCGGTGATATCCTGTCTGTTTCCCCACAGGAGATCGGCCTGCTGGCGCTGGTTCTGTTGGCGGTCGTGCTGCTTTGGGTGTTCGGGGCAAACCGGCTGGTGCTTACGGCGGTGCACCCGCAGCTGGCGTCCTCACGCGGCGTGGCGACGAAGCGCAATGAAACGCTCTTTACCGTCGCAATCGCCATCGTTGTGACGCTGGCAATGAGTTGGGTCGGCCTGATGGTTATCAACTCCCTGCTCGTGCTCCCAGCGGCGTCCTCGCGCAATCTGGCGCGGAATCTGCGGCAGTATCATCTGCTCTCCGTTCTGTCCGCGCTTGTATGCGGCCTTTTGGGACTGTGCGCAGCATATTGGCTTGGCTGCTCGGCCGGTGCGACGATCGCGCTGCTGCTGGCTGTCTACTTTGCCGTGTCCTTTGCACTGCGGAACCGGGCTGCCTAAGAAAGCAACAAAATTTTGCCGGGATCCCATGCGGATTCCGGCTTTTTCTGCCACTTGTACGCAGGGAAAAAGTGTGATAAACTTTGATTGAAGACGGAAAGCTCGGCTCTGCATACCGGGCATATCCCCGTATCGAATAAAAAAGAGGATTTTTCATGAAGATCGCAGACATCCACGCGCATATTTTCCCGGAAAAGCTGGCGGAAAAGGCGTCGCACTCCATCGGCAGCTTCTATGGCGTTCCATCGAGCGCGAGGCGGACATGCCGCGCCTGTGTGCGGAGGACAAGCTTGCGGGCATTACCCGCTGCGCTGTCTCCAACTCCGCGACGAATGCCAGTCAGGTTCGGAACGCCAATACGTTTCTGGCTGAAGCCGTCCGGGGGGCATGACGGTTATCTTGCCTTTGGCACGATCTACCCCGGTATGGACGGATTTGAGGAAGAACTGGACCGCATGCTGGAACTTGGGCTGCGTGGGGTTAAGATTCACCCGGATTTTCAGAAGCTGGCCATTGACGACGAGCGCGGCATTGAGACGTACCGCGCCATTGCCCGGCGTGATCTTCCGGTGCTGTTCCATATGGGCGACGACCGGTATGATTTTTCCTCGCCCGAACGGCTGACGAATCTGTTGCGGCGGGTGCCGGAACTGCGGGCTGTGGCTGCACACTTCGGCGGCTGGCGCAGTTGGCCGCGGTCGCTGCGCATCTGCAGCCGGAAAGCGTCCTGTACGACACATCCTCCACGCTCGGCATGATTGACCGGGACATGGTTCTGCGCTTCATCGACGCGATCGGCCCAGACCGGCTGATCTTCGGCACGGACTTTCCCATGTGGAGCCCGAAGGAGGAGCTGAACAGGATTTTCTCCCTTGGTCTGAGCGAGAGCGACCAGCAAAAGATTTTGTACGGAAATTTCATGAAATTATTGGGCCTGAGAGACGAAGAATAAAGAAAAGGGGAAACACACATGTATCAGATCGGCATTGACATCGGCGGAACCAACGTCAAGATCGGCCTGCTGGACGAGACGCTGGAATTGACCGCTGAAGCATCCATCCCATTTCCGCACACAACGGCGGTGGACATGGCGAAAAAAAAAAATCCGTGCGGCAGTCCTTGCGCTGCTGGAAGAGCGGAACGCGGCGCTTTCCGGCGTAGAATCGCTCGGTGCAGTTGTCCCTGGCAGCATCGACGCGAGCGGCGAGACGGTTCTTGACGCGCACAATCTGGATTTCCACGATGTTCCGCTGCGCAGACTCCTGCAGGAGCAGTTTCCGGCATCCCTGTTTATATCGCCAATGACGCCAACGGCGCTGCACTGGCCGAACTCTATAAGGGGTGCGTTTGTCGGCTGCAAAACGGGCGTTTTGCTGACACTCGGCACGGGGGCTTGGCGGAGGCATCATCTGAACGGCAAAATGTTCAACGGCGGCATGAACCACGGCGTCGAACTGGGCCATGCCTATCTGGTTGACGGCGGAGAGCCCTGCACCTGCGGCAATCACGGCTGTATGGAGGCCTACTGCGCCGCGTCCGCGCTCACGCGGGAGGGCCGCCGAGCCATGCAGGCCCATCCGGAGAGTATGCTGGCCGAGAAGACCGGCAGCGACCCGGCGAAGATCACGCCCAAGCTCGTCACCGACTGCGCCAAGGCAGGCGACTCCGCCGCGACCGCCGTTTTCGATGATTATATTGAACATCTGAGTTCTGCCTGCGCGTCGATTTATAATATCCTCGATCCGGAAGTTCTCGCCCTCGGCGGCGGATTAAGCGCGGCAGGTCCGTTCCTGTTTGACCCCCTGCAGGACAAGGTCAGCAAAAAAGTGCTTTTATTCCACGCGCGGCAAGCTCGTCCCCGCCGTGCTCGGCAACGAGGCCGGAATGATCGGCGCGGCGCTTCTCGCGCGCGACGCGGAAGTTTAACGCCGCGCATCGGTTTTGTTATTTTCTCATCATAAAAGGAGCGATCAATATATGGTAAGCATCAATTTTGAAGGCGCAAAGCAGTTTTATGCCAAGCAGCCGGACAAGACCGCGGCGCAGGCCGCGTTTGACACGCTGGTAAACGGCACCGGCGCAGGCAATGACTTCATCGGCTGGGTCGATCTGCCGGTAAATTACGACAAGGAAGAGTTCGCCCGCATCCAGAAGGCTGCGAAGAAGATCCAGTCTGACTCCAAGGCACTTGTCGTCATCGGTATCGGCGGCAGCTATCTTGGTGCACGCGCTGTGGTTGAACTGCTGAAGAGTCCGAATTACAATGCCCTGCCCAAGAACACCCCGGACATTTATTTCGCCGGCAACGGCATTTCCTCTGACGCTGTGACGGAGATCCTCGCCATGATCGGCGACCGTGACTTTTCCGTCAACATTATTTCCAAATCCGGCACGACGACCGAGCCTGCCATCGCGTTCCGCATTTTTAAGGCTGCGCTCGAGAAGAAATACGGCGTGGAGGGTGCAAAGAGCCGCATTTACGCCACGACAGACAAGGCGCGCGGCGCGCTGAAGACGCTTGCGTCCCGTGAGAGCTATGAAAGCTTTGTTGTGCCCGATAATGTCGGCGGCCGCTATTCCGTTCTGACGGCTGTGGGCCTGCTTCCCATCGCCTGCTGCGGCATCGACATTGAAGCGCTCATGCACGGTGCACAGGCTTCGAGCGTGAGGATACGCTGAAGCGCGGTGTGGAAAGCGCCGCCGTGCAGTACGCCATGAGCCGTCAGGCTCTGTACGCGGACGGCAAAAACATTGAAATCCTGGCGGCCTACGAGCCCGCGTTCCGCTTCATGGCCGAATGGTGGAAGCAGCTCTACGGCGAGTCCGAGGGGGGCAAGGACGGCAAGGGTATTTTCCCGGCCTCCGTTGATCTGACCCCCGATTTGCACTCCATGGGCCAGTATATCCAGGACGGCGTTCGCATGCTGCAGGAAACGGTTGTCTTCTTCGACAACTCCAGAACATCTGTTACTGTTCCGTCTGACGAGGAAAATCTGGACGGCTTGAACTATCTGGCGGGCCGCGAGATGAGCTATATCAATGAAAAGGCCATGCAAGCGACCAAGGCCGCGCACATTTCCGGCGGCGTGCCCGTCACCGAGATCCGCCTGCCGGAGATTGGCGAGGAAGCGCTGGGTGCACTGATCTATTTCTTGAGTTCGCCTGCGGCGTGTCCGGCTATATGGAGGGCGTCAACCCCTTCAACCAGCCCGGCGTTGAGGCCTATAAGAAGAATATGTTCCACCTGCTCGGCAAGCCCGGCTATTAAGAAACCCAAAACGCCGGAGGATTTCCCCTCCGGCGTTTTTTCTGCATTAGAGAGGGGATTTCCATGCAGCTTCCGGATTCGCTTGCCGGGCGGCTGCTCGGGTGGTACGCGGCGGGACACCGCGCGCTGCCGTGGCGGGAGGACCATGAGCCGTATCACGTCTGGCTGTCGGAGATCATGCTCCAGCAGACGCGCGTGGAGGCCGTAAAGGGCTATTACGCGCGTTTTTATCGGAGTTGCCCGATATCGCCGCGCTTGCGGCCTGCGAAGAAAACCGCCTGACGAAGCTTTGGGAGGGCCTGGGCTATTATTCCCGCGTGCGCAATCTGCAGAAGGCCGCCCGCGTGATCATGGTGCAGCATGGCGGCGCGTTTCCGCGGAAATACGCCGAGATCCGGGCGCTTCCAGGTGTGGGCGATTATACGGCGGGCGCGGTCGCGTCCATCTGCTTTGACGCGCCGGAGCCTGCGGTCGACGGGAACGTGCTGCGCGTGCTCTCCCGCGTAACGCAGGATACGGCACCGGTCACGCGGCCTGCCGTCAAAAAGGCGTATGAGACGGCGCTCCGCCCGGTTTACGCTGCAAATCCCGGAAAGCGGAGCGAGTTGACGCAGGCACTGATGGAACTGGGAGCCTGTGTATGCGTCCCAAACGGTGCGCCGAAGTGCGCTGCCTGTCCGCTGCGGACAGTCTGCCTTGCAGAAAAAGAGCGGCGCGTGGGCTTCGCTCCCCGTCAAGGGAGGCAAAAAAAAGCCCCGCCGCATCGAAGAAAAAGACGGTCTTCTTTCTTCAATGCGGCGGGCAGTACGCCGTGCGCAAGCGGCCCGAGACGGGTCTGCTTGCCGGGCTCTGGGAACTTCCGAATGTGGAAGGAACACTGGACGCGCAGCAGGCGCTTGCACTGCTTGACAGCTGGGGCCTTGTTCCGGAGGAGCTGACGCGCACGCGCGAACGGACGCATATCTTCACGCATGTCGAGTGGCGCATGCGCTGCTATGATATCCGTGTATCGATGCCAGCAGACAGCTTCACATGGGTCAGCGGCACAAGGTTCCAACAGGATATCGCCCTCCCCACGGCCTTCCGCATCTTCTGGCAGCCGGAAGATGCAGGGCCTGCAGCCGCCCTCTGCCTCACAGACAGAGGGCGGCTGCGTATTTTATACCAGAATAGCTGCCGAGGTAGCAGACGTGCTCACAGACGGATTCCAGTTCGCCGAGAAGCTTCGGCAGTTCCGGGGAGTAGACGGAGGCCTCGAGATCAAAGTAGAACCGGAACGTGTCGTCCGAGCCGGGAATGGGGCCGGCTTTCCAGCTTTGTCAGGTTGATGCCGCGGCCATAAATGCGGGCCAGCACCTGATAGAGGCTGCCGGGCTCGTTGGAGAGCGTGACGAGCAGGCTCGTCCGGTCGGCACCGGATAGACCTCGGGCTTGGCCGCAATGCAGATGAAGCGGGTATAATTGCCGTGCTCGTTCTGCACGCGCTCCTGAAGCGGATGCAGACACGCAGTGCAGGCGAGGCGATCGGCAAGATCACGCCGGCCGGACTCGGCAACCATGCGGGCCGCTGCCGCCGTGTTTTCGCAGCGGGTCACAGTCACGTTCGGCAGCTGCTTCAGAAATTCGGAGCACTGCTCCAGTGCCTGACCATGCGAAACGATCTCGCGGATCTCGGACGGCTTCACGCCCGGCAGGGCAAGCAAACTGTGATCTACGCGCAGGCGGACGCTGCGAACAATAGAGAAGTTGTGCTTCTGCATGAGGTCGTACACCGCATTGACAGAACCTGCTGTGCTGTTTTCCAGCGGCAGAACGCCGTATTGGCACAGGCCCTGCTCGATGGCGGAGAAAACCTTGTCAAATGTTGCGCAGAAGAACACGCTCGGATGCTGGAAGAGTTTATCGCAGGCCTGCTGCGAATACGCGCCTTCGACGCCCTGGCAGGCGACAGCTGCTGTGGGCGGGAACAGCTGCGGCGTCTGTTCCAGCGCTGTTTTGAGAAGCGCAGGAAGCGTTGTTTTTTCGTCCAGCAAATCGCGCTGGTAGCTGCGGCTGAGAGAGAACAGCAGCCGGTAGAGGCTCACGGCCTCCTCTTGCAGATCCTCCGGCGTGGCCTTTACGATCTGCGCCAGCTTTCGCGTTCCCGCCCAGCGTCCAGAAACCGGCAGGCTGTGCGCTTTTTTTATACGCTGCGATCCCCGCAGCTGTCTGCATCCGCTCGGCAAACAGCCGCAGAAGTTCCGTGTCAATTCGGTCGATCTGTGCTCTGTAATCAGAAAGTTCCATTCTATATTCCCATCCTTTCAGAAAATACAAACAAAAAACGCGGCACAGTGTAATCTGTGCCGCGTTGCGAACCTGACGTCGTTTCTGCGCATCACAAATTACCCTTACTGTAAGCCAGTAAAGGTAAAGAGAAACGCGAACAGAATGGAAACGTACATCGTAAAAACCTCATGTTGAAGATGGCATCATGGTAGCAGACTGAGGCTAAAAAAGTCAAGCCCTTCTGTAGCCGCTGCGCAGTTTTTCCAAAGCGCGGCAAAATAGTCCGGCAATTCACAGGAACAGTCACGGGCTTTCCCGTGCGCGGGTGCACGAAGCGAAGTTCCTTCGCGTGCAGGCATTGGCTGTCCTGACCCAGTTCGGGCTTTTGCGGCCGTAGACCATATCGCCTAAGGTCGGGTGGCCGCGGTGGCCATATGGACTCGGATCTGGTGCGTCCGGCCGTTTCAGCTACACTCGACAAGCGTATAGCCGGAGAAAAGCGCTCAACACGCGCCAGTGCGTCGGCGCTGCGGCTGTTTTTCTCCGTGACGGCGGCCATTTTCTTGCGGTCGGCCGGGTGGCGGCCGACTAGGCGCATCGATGGTGCCCGGAATCGTCCTTGATATTGCCGCAGACGATACACATACGTCCGGGCCGACGTGATCCTTCAGCTGCGCGGCTTTAAGCGCGGCGTGCGCGAAGTCGTTCTTGGCTGCGATGATGAGGCCGGATGTGTCTTTGTCGACACGATTGGACGGGCCGGGCCCCACCGATGCCGGACGAAGGTACCGCAATTATTGCCAGCAGTGCGTTGACGGCGATGCCGTCTGCATGACCGGGGCTGGATGAACGACGCCCCTTGGGCTTGTTCACAACGATTACGTCCGCGTCCTCATAGCAGACCTCCGAGCAGGGGATCTCCTGCGCCGCGATGGGCGTCTCACGCACTTCGGGAATTGCCAACTCCAGCGTCGTCCCGGCAGGCAGCTTTTCGTTCTTTTGGTCGGTCTAGTCCCGCGTGACCGCCTCGCGCTCCTGCTCTCGGAGGGGCGCTGGGGGCCCTGACCAGGGTAAGTTCCCTGCACGAGGCGGCTGGAGCGCGCCGCCGAGCTGTTCGCCGTCTTTGTCAAGCGTCAGCGTCATGTGAGCTGCTCCTTCTGGCTTGTCGGTCAGCAGTTCCTTTGTCCCTTCGTCAACAGACCACGAGAATCAGCGCGCCGAAATGTGACATTAAATGTGATCTGCCGCCATTGAACGGGAGAACCACGGGATGCAGATCATGTCGATGACAAGGCCCGTGGAGATGCGGTCGATGAAATTAAAGCCGATCGCCGCCGGTGATGGCCGCGATGCACCACAACTCCGGCGTTTTTGAACCATTTTTTCACGAGCAGATCACGACTGCAGATACACGCCGCCGCGACCACGAACAGCCACCGCGCGCCGCGCAGCAGACTCAGCGCCATGCCGTCGTTTGTGATATAGTGCTGGAGCCAGCCGGGGATAAGCGTGACGGTTTTCCCCACGAGATTGATGCAGCCAGATATTTTGTCAGCTGATCACCACTGCGACGATCGCAGCCGTAAACAGCGCAAGTAGCAGATAAAGCAAAGCAGTTCCCCCTTCCGGTAAGGTTACCAAGTGGGAATATCATACCATATTTCCGAAGGTATTGCAATGCCGCAAACCGGCCCGCAGGATGCTTCCTGCGGGCCGGCTGGATTATACATACTGCTGGGTATCGACATCGATGACGCCGCGGGTGGTGATGCGGAGCTTTGGGGATAACGGGCAGGGCCATGAAGCTGAGCGTCATGAACGGGTCGATGCCTCGGCTGACGCCGAGCGTGAAGGCTGCATCCTTGGCTGCCTCAAGCTGGTCGTTGACCTCGGTCAGCGGACGGTCGGACATGATGCCTGCGATCTCCAGCACGACCGAACCCTTTCACTGTCCCATTTTCGACCACGACGATGCCGCCGTGATGTTCGACGATGTAATTCGCGGCGAACGCCATATCGGCGGAGTTCGTGCCGACGACGATGATGTTGTGCGAGTCATGCGAAATGCTGGTCGCGACCGCGCCGGATTTCAGGCCGTAGCCCTGAATGTAGCCGAGGCCGATGTGATGCGTGCCCTTGTGGCGCTCGACGACGGCGATCTTCAGAATGTCCTTTTCCAGATCGACATGATCGGCATAGCCGTTGTCGGTTGTGATGATCTCGCCCGGGGACCATGCCCAGAACGCCTCTCTGGCGCGTGTCGCGGAAATCGTCGGGCGTGAGCGTCGAGACGTGGAAGGTGTCGTGGGCGCGCTTGTCGAGATATTCCTCGATCTTCGGCGCTTCAAAGTCGCGCAGCTCGCCGTTGTTCCAGTACAGAACGCCCTTCTTGAAGACCATTTCGACGTTGAAGTCCTTGAAATTGTCGATCACGGCGAAGTCGGCCAGATAGCCGGGCGCGATCGCGCCGCGGTTATTGAGAAGGAAATAGCGTGAGGCGTGGTGGCAGGCGGCCTTGACGGCGATGATGGGATCGACGCCATATTTGTTGATGGCCTCGCGGGCGATATAATCAATGTGACCCTTTTCCAGCAGATCGCTCGGATGCTTGTCGTCGGTGCAGAACATACAGCGCTCGGCGTACTGCGGCGTGAGCAGGGGAGCAAGCGCTTCCAGATTGCGCGCGGCGGTGCCCTCGCGGATCATGATGAACTGGCCGCGCTGCAGATTTTGCCAGTGCGTCCTCCATCGTGGCGCATTCGTGGTCGGAATAGACGCCGGCGGCAACGTAGGTATCCAGATCCTTGCCCTGCAGGCCCGGCGCGTGGCCGTCGATCTTCTTGTGGTGCGCCTGCGAGGCGACGATCTTCGAGACGACCTCCGGGTCATTGTGGATCACGCCGTAGGAGTTCATCATCTCGGCCAGACCCTGTACTCTGGGGATAGTCGTAGAAGGAGTCGATGGCGCGGTAGTCCAGATTCGCGCCGGATTCGTCCATCGGTGTGGCCGGGACGCAGGACGGCAGCATGAACCGCACGTCGATGGGCAGTCCCTCGGTCGCCTGGAACATGTAATCGATGCCGTCGGTGCCCATGACGTTGGTGATCTCATGGGGGTCGGTGATGACCGTGGTCGTGCCGTGCGGCAGCGTCGCGCGGACGAATTCCTTCGGCGTGACAAGGCTGGATTCCAGATGGATGTGCGCGTCGACGAAGCCCGGGCAGACGATTTTGCCGGTCATATCGTATTCGACTTCGCCCTCGTAGCTGCCAAGACCCACGATCAGGCCGTTCGCCACGGCGATGTCGCACGTCAGCAGTTCGTTGGAGAACACGTTGACATACGTTGCATTTTTCAGCACCAGATCAGCCTTCTGCCTACCGGAGGCAGCTTCGATCACACGCTGCTTCTTTAACAGCTTCCGCTGTATCTTCGCTGCGTAGCTCTCAATGGGAAATGCCATGGAACATCTTCCTTTCTGCGTTCAGTTTTGCTTGTATCTGATATTAGATGGAATTATAGCACTGCTCCTGCCGCTTGTCCATGTTCATTTTCTACGGAATGTCGCAGATTCTTTTTTGCAATCTGTACAGAAACCGGGAAATGTGGTATGCTTAGTGCACAAATGGGAGGCGAACGTCATGAAACTGCTGATGCACATCTGCTGCGCGCCCTGCGCGAATATGCCGGTCGACGCGCTGCGCGCGGATGGGATCGATCTGACCGGCTACTGGTACAATCCCAACATCCATCCCTTTACCGAATACCGCGCCCGGCGGAACTGCCTGCAGGAATACGCGAAGACCATCGAGCTGCCCCTTCTCGTGCGCGACGATTACGGCCTGCGGCCATTCGTGCGCGAGGTAGCAGACGATATCGCGGGCCGGTGCGTTAAATGCTACGAAATGCGCCTTTTTGAGGCGGCACGGGCCGCGAAGGAGGGCGGCTTCGACGCGTTTACGTCGTCTCTGTTCATCAGCCCCTATCAGAAGCACGAGCTGATGCGCGACGTGGCCTACCTCGCGGCGGAGGAATACGGCGTGGAATTTTATTATCAGGATTTCCGCCCCATGTTCCGCGACGGGCCAGGCCCGTGCGCGGGAGCTGGGCTTTTATATGCAGAAATACTGCGGCTGCGTCTTCTCCGAGCAGGAGCGCTATCAAAAGCCCAGCCGGATCATCCCGTGAGTGCTTTTGATTTTACGGTAATCACGGCGAAACAGAAACGCATACGATCACGGTATTCTGCGTTAAATCAGCATTTGCTTGCCTTATGGCGAGTTTCCGAATGAGCACAACGGCCAGCGCAATGACAAGCGCGCTGAACGCGCCAACGCAGGCCAGCCGGATAATCAGCCTGCGGTGCGCGGCCCGCGGCGGCCTCCGGGCGGCTTCCACGGCGGCCTTTTGCGCTGCCTCCTGCGCGGCCTGCTCCTCGGCCTGCCGCTGGAGCTCGGCCTGCCGGTTCTTCCTCGGCCTTCTTTTCCTGCTGCGGCTTCGCTTCGGCGGCAAGCCGCTCTTTTTCTGCCTGCTCGGCCTTCGTCTGCTCTTCGGCGAGGCGGGCTTCTTCGGCTTCCTTTTCGGCCTGCTCCCGTTCCAGCCGTACCTGCTCGTCAAGATAGGTCTTCAACAGCACTGCCAGCTGGCCGCAGATCACAGAGCCTGCGCTCTGTCCGCCGGCATACGCTGCGTCCACATTGCCGCCCGGCCCATAGGACAGGCCGCTCGTATACACGGCCAGCAGAAACGGCCGCTCGGCCCAGATGATGCCGACGTCGTTCTCCGCGCCCTCGTAGCTGCCGTATTTGTGCGCGATGGGCGTTTCATCCACGTCGAGATACGTCTTGAAATACGCGTCCGGGCAGGCAATTTTCAGGTAGTCGATCAGCTCGGGATACTGCTCCTGCCCGTCCCAGACGACCTTCAGCGTGTCCAGCATCATGCGCGTGCAGAACAGGTGGTCATAATAGTAATTCTGCGGGATCTCGTCGTCGGTCATGGTGAAATATTTGCGCATGGCCATCTTGTATTCCGGCCAGTCGCCGATGCGCCGCCAGAGGGAATACGAAAGCTCGTTGTTGGAATAGACCAGCGACTGATAGTGCGCCTCGTCCAGCGAAGCACCTTGTGTGATCATCGTATCTCCGGTGATCTCGCCCGCAAGCTGCATATCATAATAATACAGGTTCAGCGGCAGCTTATAGGTGCTTGCGCCGTAAAGCATTTTCGTCTCGTTGAAGTCATACTGTTCGCCGGTTTCCGGCACGTAAAAGCTGATCTCAAAATTGTCCCCGGTCAGTGCATGCTCCGCGCGAAACTCGTCGATCAGTTCTTCCACAGTTTTTCCTGCTGTCTCGGGGCAGTATAGGCCCTCCGCTGCCAGCGCAGGAGTTGCCGCCTGCACAAGACACAACGCACAAAGCAGCGCGCTGGGCTGCCGAACGGGATTTTTTTCATTATCATACCAGCTTCTCCTCCTTTCCTTGCATTAGCAATTTCACGTAACTGAAACCGAAGTGGCTACTGAG
>VOFK01002387.1_pt1 | contig 16380 bp, 22 predicted proteins | sample 5384121 | NCBI WGS metagenome assembly VOFK01 (sample SAMN12384730, study PRJNA508395) | human gut metagenome | isolation source: healthy gut J | host: Homo sapiens
GCGATAATCAAAATGAAAAACCACGGTAGGTATATGTTCACGCAAAACCGAATCCGCAGCCGATGGCCGAGCGTGGATATTTAACGATTAGCGAGGAATCCGGCCCTGTCGCAGACAACGATCAGCAATATCTTCAAGAGAAATAACCAACCGTCCCTACCAACGGTAAATGCGATTTTAGATGCTTGCTTTGCGGAATCACACTGGCGCAAAGTTCTTTACGGAGAACGATACGGCAAATACACCCAACGCCAAGAGTGAATTACACAGTGTTGCGGCTCTCGCGTGAGGATCAGCGCGAGGCGCTTGCCGCGTCATCAAGACAAGGAGGGTATTACAACCGCTTCAGCCATACTGTGCGGCTCACAGCAGAGGCCGCCCGAGTTACATTGGACGGTCTCTGTATACAAAATCAAAGGGGGCATATTCTCCATGAGCAGCGAACATGCATGGTGAAACCACACCGCTTGTTGAATGCAGTGCGTTTCATCGTGGAATGAGCGGTATGGAGCGCCAGTCTGCGAAAACACCGAGAGATCGTGACGCTATCATCAGTGGCCTTCTGGAAGTGGTGCGGCTGGAGTTTTATGGCGCGCATCAAGAGCCTCTGCAGTGGAAGCTGACTGAATCTGGAATCATGCTGTACCTGCGAATGGTGCAAAGATGGTGTGTCGGCGCAGAGATATGCTCCAGCGCCTGCCCATGGAGAAGTTTCCGAGATGGAGGAAAGCACTCGGGCCAATAAACCGAATGGTCGATTTCTGGACTTGCAGAGATTAGAGAAAGTCTATCCAGATGAGGCAGCCTTTCGGGAGTTGGGGGCACTGCTGCGCACCATTCTCCAAACGATTCATTGCCGTGGACGCATCCCAAGCACCGATGACCGTTTTCCTATTCATCAATCTTCCTATGCAGGTTGTGGAGCCTCAACGAAATCAAACAACAGCAGTCCCGTTGGCAGCAACACAAAGCCCCCCCAAATACAATCCATTCGTCATGCGCTGGAAAGATCACCAGCCCATTGATATATTGCCACCAGTGCTAAGCCGGCATATCTAACTCTGAACCACAAAACACTGTTGAACACTGGCACACGATCATCGTCCATATGACGAACTCGATTCGCCATTAAGGTCGTCAACATTTGCGCCTCGCGGCGTACTCTTTCCGTCATCGGGCTCGATAGTGGTCATCGGGAAGAATGGTACATTCCAGATCAATCCCACTTCAATATCCATCGGATTTCGACCGCTTTGATGATGCCTCAACCAGCTGAAAAACAGAAGAAACCCGAACGGCATTCCTCTACCACAGCAGCAAAGTCGATAAGCGACAAAGCCACAAGATGAACATCAAACTGTGGCTGATGCCGTCCATTACCTCATCAGTCGTTGTACCTGATCACCAAGGGATATGTCCGGCTGAAGATGGAGCAAGTATCATATCCTGGCGCAAAGACGGTTATTACCGCGCTCAACCCGAAGCGACGCGAACTGAACATGGCGCGAACCGCCATGGTTTCGGCAATACACGGCGGCGCGAAGCCCTACCTGGCGTTAGATCACGCCGAGGTCAAGCAGCGCTTGAACATAAACGAGAGCAACTTGAGTTGAGCCCAGAGGTTGCGGAACGAGGTTACGAAGCAGCCCAGGCAGCCCAGGTCATAAAAGTCATACTGCGAGGTGCATGCCATTAGTTGCCCGCCTGTCATTGGTTATCGATGCGTCCGATAAAGATGATGCGTAAGCGATTTTGCCGTTGTCACCACAAGGCCTGTTTGCGCCCCTTGTGACGGTCTGTGCCGCAACCGCTCATCATTCACATCAGGTCCCGCTCCCGGACCGCCATTGTGCCTGGAGCTTTTTCACTTTCAAGCAATTTTTTTGCAAGCGTTGCATTTCCCTCCGTTTTCGAGATCCGATCGACACCAAAATCTGAAAAAACGGAGGAGCAATATGTTCAATCGAAAGAGCATCTACGCTCCCTCAATAAGAAAGATCCCTCCCAACGCCATCGCTCATACCGGATGTCGATGGTACTTGATCTCGCCTGACCTCGTGATGACTTTCTTTTCCAACGAGGAGGAGTTCCTGCGCTGGAAAAAGATATCCGATATGGATTATCACGGAGAAGAAAAAAGTTGACCACCTGTGCTTATGATGGCATCGCTCCCGCTGGAGAGCTTGGCTGAGGGAAGTAATTGCGGTTCCGTCCGCCGAGGAAGGTTACATCACAGAAATTGACCTATCCGAAAGACATCTTCTGGAGAATCTTTTACTGGAAGGAATGGGAACTAAATTGACCGAACGCCAGCGAACGAGGCTCTGGCTCTATTGCATAAATGGAGTAACAGCGGCAGAGATTGCATCATTTGAAGCGCATAGCACAACAGAATGTCTCAAAGTCAATCGCTTCCGCAAAAAAGAAATTGAAAAAATTTTTGAAAAACAGGGTGTGAAACCCTCCTTTTTCCCGCGATAGGTGAAGGGATAATTTTTCTCCCTGCTATGAACCTTGATAAACACCGTCTCAGGCGGTCATATCCGGCAACTTGAATACATTAGCTGACGGAGCCAGCGTCAGGCCGAGTGCGCGAAGACCACCTGTGCGGAGCATCTCCGCATCAAAGGACGGCCAAATAAGGTGCAGAGCGATACCCACCAGGCCAAGACAGCTTTGCAAGCTGTTCCCCGCCATGATCCCGTCAGCCCACAATGATACTCCTGTACGCAGCTCCGGGCGTTCCCCGGAGGGGTGAGAGTCCCGTGATGTGCGCCAGCACAGTTCAAGTTGCCGCCCCGCCTGGGGAAGTAGTGTCAAGTACAGGCAAAGGAAAATATATACCGCGCAGGCTAAAGCTGTGCGCTATGGCCTGCGCGGATTCCTTTACTTAGTTTGTAGCAGGAGAAAAATGGAAGCTACTATGGATAATGACAACATCCACTCCGCATACCGCGGAGACATATTCTATGCGGATCTTGAACCGGTACGCGGCTCCGAGCAAGGAGGCGTCCGACCGGTGCTGATTATTCAGAATGACATAGGCAATCGTCATAGTCCCACGGTCATCGTGGCGGCGATTACCAGCCGCATAAAGCATCACCGATTACCGACCCATGTAAACCTGAATGGGCGACAATGCGGATTACACAATGAATCCACGATCATGCTGGAACAGCTTCGGACATTAGACAAGCAGCGCCTGCTTGGGTATGCGGGAACTGTAGGAAAAGGCAAGATGCAGGAAGTGAATGCTGCCTTGGAGATCAGCATTGGGATTAAGGATATACTACCTGACAACAAAAGAAAGCGAGGAAGCGACTATGGTAAATCAGAGCACAGAGAAGAAAAACACCAGGCAGATCCAGATGACCATTGAGGGTCATAAGGTAACGATCAGCTTTGCTCAGGAGGCCAATCCGACCCTCTCTGCTCTGGTACGCAACACCCTGCTGGACGCATATATCCGAAAGAACGGGCTGTGCAGTGAGGAACAGCCTGCATAAAAGAGTGGTTCGGAAATGCTTCTCTTCGTTGTAAAAACGCTTATCATGTGTTATACTATGCAAAAGGGGCGTGATGACCAGTGACTTTTGCAGACTCTATTGTTCAGCTTCGCAGTGAATTGCGCATTTCGCAGAAGGAACTTGCAGAACAGCTGAATATAAGTGTTGCGACCGTCAATCGCTGGGAGAACGGAAGGACCGAACCGAATAAAATGACACTTTTTGTGATTCGGGACTTCTGCAAATCCAAGAATATCGCTTTTGCATTTGACACATCGAAAAGTGTTGAGAGGGGTGAGCAAAATTGAATCTCGGACATGAAACCGAAACCTTGGAATTTAAAAAGACTACCGGAGAACTGAAGGAAGGCGTCGTATCAATTGCTGCCATCCTGAACAAACACCAGAAAGGCGAACTCTATTTCGGGATAAAACCAGATGGGACGCCTATTGGGCAGCAAATTTCCGAAAAGACCCTGCGGGATATCAGTCAGGAGATTGCAAACCACATCGAGCCGAGAATTTACCCGGAAATCGTAGTAGTCCATATTGATGATAAGGATTGTATCCATGTCAGCTTTGAAGGGCACAATACACCGTACTTCGCCTATAATGTAGCCAGAATCCGTGTTGCGGATGAAGATAAGGTAATGTCCCAGCAGGAATTGACCGACTATATTATGGAGCGGCAGAGCAGCGAAGGTGTATGGGAGCGCAAAGTTTCCGAATGCTTGACAAGCTCGGTGGACGAGAACTCTCTCAAAGAGTATATCCACCGCGGTCAGGAGTTCGGCAGAATCAGCTTTGATTATTCCGACAGGGATACGGTACTGGGTAAGTTAAGTTTGACTGCGGGAAGCTATCTGCTGAACGCAGGCATGGTTCTGTTCGGTGAGACGCCCTACAATGACCTGCAAATGGCGGTATTCGCAGGAACAGAGCGGCTCACATTTTTGGATATCCAGCGTGAGCATGGAACGATTTTTCGAACTTGTAGATCGCGCTGAAAAATATATCTTCAAGAACATTCGTTGGCGTGTTGAGTTTGGCTCCTTGCAGCGTAAGGAAATTCCGGAAATCCCTGTGGATGCTGTCCGTGAAGCGCTGATCAATTCGTTTTGCCACAAGGAATACGGAACCGGACAGAACAATGAGGTTTCCATATACAAGGACCGTGTCGAGATATATAACCCCGGTACCTTCCCGGCAGGCTATGAGCCGGAGGATTTCATCTCTGGCCGAGAGCGTCCTATCCGCAGGAATCCGCTGATCGCACAGACACTTTATTACCCAAGAATGTCGAGAGCTTTGGTACCGGGCTGAAGCGTATTGCTGACGCCTGTGACGCTGCTGGATGCAGATATAAATTTGAGGTTTTGAAGTCCGGATTCGTGGTTGTTTTCTATCGATCCGATGAGAATTTTGACACGACTGGAACGGATACCACTCCAGTTACCATACCAGTCAACACTCCAGATAAAGATATTCGGAGTAAGATTGTTTCTCTGTGCCTCAATGCCCCTCAGACGCGCGAACAGTTGATGCAAGCCTGCGGAATGAAAAACAAAGCACATTTTCTGAAAGCATATCTGAAGCCGATGTTGGAGACAGGAGAACTCCAGTTGACAGTTCCTGATAAGCCCAATAGCCGGAATCAGAAATATATTGCAGTCCGTCATACCACAGGAGAAGTACGATGAGCAAAGAAATCTATACCTGTGACGCCTGCCACTATACCTTCGAAGCGGAGACCGGATGCGACCAATGCCCGGACTGCGGCAAAAAGCGAGTGCGGCATGCCGATGAGCAAGAATCAAAGGAATATCTGGATCGTCAAAAGCACACCGTGAAGTGGAATTGAGAAACTGCGGAGGAAAAACAAAATGGTTACCAGAGATGATTTGGAGCAGTTGGTAAAGAATCGCGGCCAAGAGGCTGTTGGCGCAGCTGTCGTCAAAATCCCTGACGAGGATGTGCGTCCGGCTCTGATGCTCATGGTTATGATATATCAGAAATCGGACGAAATAAATCGTGAGATATTTCGTCGAGATCAGAAGCGCATTGCTGAATTGGAAGAAGAACTTGAAAAAGCCCGCGCAGAACTCCATCGGTTAGAGCAGGAAAAATAAAATTCTTTTGTCATTACGAGCAGGCTGCAGTTTAAAGCTGCGGCCTGCTTTCTATTCTCGGCAAGCTGGCGCTTGGGCAAAAAGTCTTTTACTCAAGCGCGATTTTACCGGATCGGAGGCCGTTTCTTTGTTGCTTATATTTCGAGGTTTTGATAGCTATTCAACCTGAAATGTGAGATAATCAAGGTGGCAAAATGCCGTGTACTTTGAAAAGTGAATACATGAAAAGGTGTATCTGAACCTCTCACATTTCTAAATCATTCATTGAGAGGAAGGATACATTATGGCTGAAAGAGTTTGTTGTTCTTATCAAAATGTACTCAGCATCCAGAACAGAGTATGCTGTCTGTACCGCGTCTCCACCACCAAGCAGGTCGACCACGATGACCAGAATCAAGCTGACATCCCCGTGCAGAGAAAAGCCTGCCGTGAGTTCGCAGAGCGGATGGGCTGGACCATCGTGTACGAGGAACAGGAAAACGGCGTGTCAGGCTTCAAGGTCAGCGCCAATGACCGTGATAAAATTCAACTCATCAAGGAATATGCCGAACAGGGCAAATTCGATATTCTGCTGGTGTTCATGTTCGACCGCATTGGCAGACGAGCCGAAGAAACGCCTTTCGTGGTCGAATGGCTCATCAACCACGGCATTCAGGTCTGGAGCGTCAATGAAGGTGAACAGCGAATCGACACGCATGTCGACCGCCTCACCAATTACATCCGCTTCTGGCAGGCAGACGGTGAGAGCCAGAAAACCTCCATGCGTACCAAGGCCGCCCTCGGGCAGATGGTCCAGGAAGGCCGCTTCCGTGGTGGTTCCGCCCCTTACGGCTATGACCTGGTACCCAGCGGCACATACAACAAGCGCAAGCATGAGGTCTTCAAACTGGAGATCAATCCTGATGAGGCGAAGGTCGTGCGCATGATGTTCGACCTGTGTGTCGGCTCCGGCTACGGCAGATTCAAAATCGCCAACTTCCTGTCTGAGATGGGCATCAAGACCCGTGACGGGAAGAACTGGCATGAAGCTACCGTCGGTCACATTCTGCATAATATCATGTACACTGGCGTGCTTCGGAGCGGCAGTACACAGTCTAAAGCATTTCCTGATTTGCAGATCATCTCACCGGAGAACTTCGAGCTGGCGCAAAAGCTCATGGCTGAACGAGCCAATGAGTGCAATGCGCTGCGAACCATGCCCCGCAACACCAGGGGGCAATCCCTACTGTCCGGCAATGTGTTCTGCGGACACTGCGGCGGGCGTCTGACGCTGACCACCAATGGGACAACTCGGATCAACGCTGCCGGTGAAAAGGTTGGCCGCAAGCGCATCCGCTATGTGTGCTACAACAAGACCCGCAAGCGCAGTAACTGCGATGGGCAGACTGGCTACACCATGCACATTCTGGACAAGATGGTCACCGACATTCTCCATCAGGTATTTGATCGGATGCGGTCTGTAGAGGAGAACGAGATCATCTCCCGTACCCACCGCAGTGCCATGGTCAGTCTCAAGAAGCGCCTTGCGGACGCCAAAGCAGAGTCTGCTAAGGCTACCAAGGAATATGAATCACTGAAGCTGGAGATCATCAAAGCCGTGCAGGGTGAGAGTGCGTTCCCGATGGACGTCCTGTCGGAGCTGGTCAACAATGCCCGTACCAGGATGCTGGATGCCAATGCTCAATTGACTGAACTCAATGAGGAAGTCGAGAAAAGCAATCAGCGCATCGAAGCCATCAAAGCGGATTACCGCCGCATCATGGAATGGTCCGAGATGTTCGATGGCAGCGACATGGATGTGAAGAAGATGATCGCAGGATACATCATCAAGAGAGTGGATGTGTACTCCGATTATCGCCTGCACATCGAGTTCAACATGAGCTTCGCACAGTTCGAACTCGGATTGGAAACAGAAGTTGAGTATGCAGCACAGGACATTGTTTCATGAAAAAAGCACTGCCTGACAGTGCGCTCATTCAGCCTCTCTAATTGACAACAGTTCCAAAACACGCTAAAATAATCGCAGAAATGCGTGTGGGTGGATTCTGATGGAGATATGGCCCCAGATGCCTGTGGGGGTGCTTAACCGATCACTCGGGAGAGCGCTTGAATGGCATTCAAGAGGTCAGCGGTTCGATCCCGCTTATCTCCACCACAAGAAAAACCTTGAAACCACGGCGGTTTCAAGGTTTTTTTTTGTTTTCGCGGGGGACCTTACCCGGCGGTTTTCTAACACATTTTTAACACTTGCCGAGCCTTCATCGCTTTGCGCAGGCAGCACCGGTGGGGTAAAAACTTCTTTGGCGCACCCGAAAGGCATGTGCAGAACACCATTATGATGGCAAAAGCGGGCAGTGAGCCGATGCAGTCAGCCAACGCGAAGAATCAGTGCATTTTTTGACCGTTCTCCCGTCAGCGCTATATCCGATGGGAGCATTGTTTCTTTTTATCGTTTCTTTTACATCTGAATGAAAGCATCACCGCTTGACAGCCTATCGTTCGGTAGGTATAATATGAGGAAATACCAATCCCAGGAGGAGTACACCATGACAGCAAAAGGAACCACCAAGCAGGGGATATTGGATGCCGCGCTGGAATTGTTTTCCGTGCAGGGGTATGAGGCCACTTCCATTTCCCAGCTCGCGGAAGCGGTTGGTATCCGCAAGGCGTCTCTCTACAGCCATTTTGAAAACAAGCAGGCGATTCTGGACGCTCTGATCCAGACCACCATAGGAGAATACGAGAAGCATTCCATTTTTGCCAATGCAGATTGGGATGATCCCGCATTCACAAAGGATAAGGAACATATGACGAGCGGAAATGGCGGCGCAGATGTTCCTTGGGCAGATTCGTTATATTCTCCACGATCCGAAAATCAGCCGCGCCAGGAAAATGCTCACCATTGAGCAGTTTCAGAATCCGCAGATGGCAGCGCTGCAAACCAAGCAGAATTACACGGATGTCATGGGCTACTTCACCGGGCTTGTGCGTTTTCTCATTCGTCAGGGGCGGCTCGTAGACTCTGACCCGGAGATCATGGCGGCGCAGCTTTGTCTGCCGATCTCTGCCTGGATCAATCTCTGCGACCGGGAGCCGGAGCGGGAGAATGATGTGATGAAGCTGATTGAGCGGCATATCCGGCAGTTCTTTGAGGTATATCAGGTGAAATGAGTTTGGAGCTGAGAGGATGAAATCAAGCAGACGATCGTTTCTCCTAAATCCGCTGTCCATGCTTTTGGCCGGACTGCTTCTCGGCATTGCAGCAAAACTGTTTGATATCTATTTCCAAAATCTCGGAGAGATCTTTTCCCAGATGGCCATATGGATTCTTTTGGGAACAGGGATCGCGATTTACAGTCCTACAAAGAAAGCGGCCATGGGAAATATATTTCCCTTCTGCATGGGGATGCTGGCGGCCTATTATGTGACGGCAGCCATCACCCACGGGGTTTACAGCCGGACCTTTATCATCGGCTGGACGTTGTTCGCCCTGACCTCCCCTGTCATGGCCTATTTTGCATGGATGGCAAAGGAACCCGGTGCTTTCTCGAAAATCATCGCCGCAGGAATCGCAGCTGTGTCGGTCATGAGCAGCGTCCTGCTTTTTGACCATTTGCGCCTTTACGATTTTGTCATTGACGGGGTGCTGATTTACATTCTGTTCTTCAAAAAAATCAAGCGATCACAGAAAAGAAAGGATTGGAACGAATGAAACCGGAGGAATTATATCCATACATAGAGAAAAACCAGCCGAATATCTGCCAGATCAGCGTCCTGCAAAAACGGGCAGGAGCCTTTGAGGTGAGGCGTGGAACGGATCGAGAATGTGCTGCGGCCGGCATTGCGGCAAAATGAAAGGGTTGAGATGATATGAACTATATCCGAATCACGGAAGAAAACATCGACAAGGAGCACATCTGCTGCGCCATGTCCGGCAAACAGAGCCTTGTGAAAAAAGAGTGGCTGAAACGGCGCTTTCCCGAGGGGCTTGTCTTTTACCGCAGTGAGGAGCGGGGCAAGTGCTTTATCGAGTACATTCCGGCAGAAAACGCATGGGTGCCCATTGAAGCAGCGGGATATCTCTATATCAACTGCCTGTGGGTCTCCGGCTCCATGAAGGGACACGGCTACTCTAGCGACCTGCTGGACGAGTGCATCCGGGATGCCAAAGCGCAGGGGAAAAAGGGCCTGTGCATCCTGTGCGCCGAGGGACGCAAGCGGGAGTTCCTTGCAGACCCGCAGTTTCTTGCGCATAAGGGCTTTCTGCTGGCGGACACTTCGGATTGCGGCATTACGCTTATGTATCTGCCGCTTGCAGAGGACGCCGAACCGCCGGAATTCAAGGCCTGCGCCAGGCATCCGCAGGCTAACGGGAATGGCTTTGTAATTTACTATACCGATCAGTGTCCCTACACCCACTACTGGGTCCCGAGAGTGGAGCAGGCGGCCAAGGAGCACGGTATTCCCCTGAAAACCATTCACATCACCACAAAGGAAGCAGCGCAGAATGTACCGGCTCCGGTGACCACCTACGCCCTGTTCCGGGATGGAAAATTTGTGACCCAGGGCATCCAGTCGGATAAAAAGCTTCTGGCGCTGGCGGGCGTGAAGGAGTGAGATTGACAGTGGAAATCAGACCTTTGGAAAAAGAATCAATGCCTGATACAATGACGGTAAACGACGCGGAATACCGCGTCGTCAAGCTCCTGGGGAAAGGAAAAGGCGGCTACTCCTATCTTGTGACGGACGGAACAGCGCAATATGTTCTGAAACAGATCCACCACGAGCCCTGCGCCTACTACACCTTCGGGGACAAGCTGCGCTCCTGCGGGACTATGAAACGCTGCGGAAGCTGGGCATCCCCATGCCCCGGCTTCTGGCGGCGGACATCCCGCAGGAGCGCATTCTGAAGGAATACATCGCCGGGCAGACGGTGGCGGAGCTGCTCAAAGAGGGACGGATGAACCCCGGCTGGCTCAGACAGGTGCAGGCCATGTGCGGCCGCCTGTACCCGGCGGGGCTGAACATCGACTACTATCCCACCAACTTTGTCCCCTGCGGCGGAACGCTTTACTACATCGACTACGAGTGCAATGCCTATATGCAGGAGTGGGACTTTGCCCATTGGGGCGCCCGGTATTGGACGATACAGGCACCGGAAAGGCCGGATGGGGCATGAATCATCCTCTGTATGAAGGACAGCTGGCAGGCCGGTGTTCCCGGCAGGGACGAAATATCCAAAAAATCCGTTCGCTTTTGTGACATATTCCAATTCCTGCAAAACTACAAAAAAGCGGTTGCAAAGCTGCCGCAGCGGTGTTGTATATAGTAGAGACGCAGGCCTGCGTCCGCTTCACGAAAGGAGCACTACGGCATGGCACGAAAAAATATCCCCCAGATCGACGCTCTGGTGCAGCGCACCTTCGCGCAGAAAATGTGGGACAATGGGTTCCACCCTTATAAGGACCACACGGAGTGGCTGCGCCATCATCCACGCGGACGGATGGGCAGGCTGTATGCTGTTTTTCCCGCCGTTCTACTGTCTTATGGCCGCCACCGCCCTGCTTTTCATTCCCGATCTGATCCGTCTCCCGTCCGAACGAAGGCGCTATCGCTGGAAAGAGCCGCGCGGGGCAAGGAGGAAACGATATGCCGTTCATCTTAATCAGAGTCTGCTTGTGGCTGATTCTTTCGGGAGCCATCATAGCCCGAGCGAAAAATTGCGAAAAAACGGTCCGGAAGAAGCCCGCTGCCATTATGGCGGTCGTTTTATGCACGCTGCTGCTGGCGGCCTCCGCCGTGTTCCCTGTGGAGAATCTTTTTGTCCGGTTTCCATCCCCGGAAAGTGTGTCCCGCTATGCCATACCCGGAAGAATAGACGATATGGTTTATGGGAAGGATTCCTGCCTGGTTACATGTATAGGGAGGGACGGCACAAGAGAAATCTGGTTTATACCGAAAACGAAAAACGGCTACCGGATACCGGGTTACTTTAACACAAAAAGGGTGTCGCAGAAATTCGATGAAAATGGACTTTTTATTGTGCGCCGGGTCAGAGGAACGGATGATTATTATGTTTTCCTGACGCTCCATCTGACGGGCGGTCAAAACGAGATACAGGTTTTCAACGGGAAGGACGACCAGGCGGCACGCAGCTTTTACCGGGTGAAGGATTCCGATTATATCTATTTCTTCCTGGAAGATTTTTCCAAAGAAACCTATCTGCTTATTAACGGCGAAAAGGTGATGCTCGCGGACTGATCCGCTGCTTTCGCCCACCGGCGCATAAGATACCTGGAGGTGACGTGCATATGTCGTTCCGGAAAAATTCCATCTTGTTTTACGAAAATGTCATCCTTCTTGCGGCTTTATCCCTGCTGATGATCGCTGTGGGACTTGTCAAAAATTTCCCCATTCTCTGCCTCTGCGCCGTTCCACTGCTGATCGTGGCACTGGTCAGCCCGAAGCTGGACCGGGAGTACATCACCATCGACGAATGGGGCATCACCTGCAAAGAGGGGGACCAGCTGCGCTGGAGCTTCGATTGGGCGTATATCGCCGATTTGCGAAGAAGCTCCCGGTTTCGCCTCCCCTCCATTGAGGTGATCCCCTACGACGCGTCCGGCCAGCCGGAGCCATTTGCTTCGGACCGGCACTATTTCCAATTGGGCCGGGCCGCGAAAAAGGCGCTGTCCATGTATTATGCCAAACCGCCCTTTCCGCGAACATAGAGCAGGATTTCTTTCATTCACCCGCACTTTCATCGTCACGGCGCTCGATCTCAGCAGAGCGGTCGAAGTCGATCTGCAGGATGTCATCCATGGGGATCCTCACACCGCTGCGCATGATTACCAGCCGCTGGTACTCGTCAATTTTTCCGATCTTACCCGTCTCAGTCAGATACGCGCCCCCGTCCTTCCGCTGGTCCGGCTTGAAGTAGGTGACGGAGGCCTCCGGTTCTTCGTCTATAGCTTTCATAAGGAGCTGGAATTTCATATCCAGCGCCGTCAGGGCCTCCTCATCCAGCTCAATCTTCTCATCCGTCAGACGCCCGGTTTCTCTGATGGCGGAGTCATACCCGGTCAGCGCGGCGAAAGGAGCAAACTGTGCCGCACGGTCAGACATCGGCATCCGCGGTCGCGTCTTGGAGACGTGGTGCGGGAGATTCATAATGGAATCGTATTTACTGTTCGTGTGCATTTGCAATCCCTTTCCCAGACAAACTGGAATTTTCAAATTAGTCTTTGCAAATAACCTTTGAACCTTCACCATCAATTACAATTCCCTGACGGTTGTTAATTGGGCATAGATTCAAATCCGAAAACTCAGTCATTATTTTCTCGGTAACTTTCTTAAATGGTGCTGTAAGATAATGCGGAAGAACATAGAAATCAATCAAATCAATCCCTGCATCATCTTCTTGTGAGTAGTCCTCCGGCTTTTCATCCATTTGCTCGATATATTGGATGCTTGGAGCGCATATAATTGCGCCTGCCGACTCGCCGATCATCAATTTTCCATTTGCCAATTCCTTTTTCAGTAGTCCATCAGTTCCCGTTTTACGGAGTTGGTCCATAAGAAAGAAAGAATTTCCGCCGGTAAAATATATCACATCTGCTTCTTCAAAAACAGACTGTATCGTTGAATAAGCCTCCGTTGAAATATCAATTTCCGTTACGGTTGCTCCCACTTATTGAATAGCTTTCGAGCCGAGCCGACATAACCGGTGTAGCCTTCACGCAGTGAAGCTGTTGGAATAAATGCGACTTTCTTATTTTCAATTTCTTCCTTTATCAGACTTCCCTACACTTGAAAAGTGCGAACATAAAAATAGTTTCATCAATATTCTCCTTTATAACTTCCAATTTATTCCATTCTCTACGCCTTATGCCCGCCGATCTGCGCATTTCGGTCCTTGGCCGTTGCGCCCTCCTGCAAATTCATTCCCTTGAGGATGGCGTTCTTTCCGTACTTCTTCTTGATGGCAAGTGCCGCCTTCTGGATCCTTCGTTCCCGTTCCAGCGCAGCATCCTCCGCCTTCTGCTTTTCCTCCTGGGCGGCGTAGTCCGTAAAAAGGTCCAGCTGAACGGCGCCGTCGTTCTTCTTCGGTGCATCCGCTTCCGGCAGGACATGATTTGCAACGACATACATGCGCCGCACCAGGAGATTTTTGTCCACGATCCGGTCAAACAGCTCTGACACGGCGCACACTATTTTCTTCGTAGATGATGTGTGACTGTCAAGGTTAATAGAGCCGTGGGCCTGCTTCGGGATCCGGCGGCCATAGCGGTCGGTTTCCACCGGGCCGTGATACCTGGCCCGCCGCGCCGGATCGGTCAGATTCTCAACATCATAGCCCACGGTCAGCGCCATCTGATCGGTGACAAGCCCCTTATCCACCAAATCCAGCACCAGCAGGTCCGTCATCTCCCGGACGACCAGCTTTGCCTTGTCCGCCTCATAGGGGCAGTGCAGGACCTGACCGGAGCTGAGACTGTTGGAGCTGGGGCGGTACGCCTTGATGGCCGCAATGGTGGTGGGCTCCCAGCCCCACGCATGGTCGATGAGCAGTTCCGCGTTCTTGCCGAAGAGCTTATAAAGCAGGTCCTCATTCCGCTCCGAGCAGAGGGCAACATCGCCCATGGTGAACATCCCGTTCTCCTCCAGCTTCTTTGCGATGCCCCGGCCCACCCGCCAGAAATCGGTGAGAGGCCGGTGTGACCACAGCTCACGGCGAAACTTCATCTCGTCCAGCTCTGCAATGCGGACGCCGTTTTTATCGGCGGGAATGTGCTTCGCTACAATGTCCATGGCTACCTTGCAAAGAAAGAGGTTTGTCCCGATTCCGGCAGTTGCCGTGATGCCGGTGGATTCCAGCACGTCGAGAATGATCTTCATGGCAAGCTCCCGGGCCGTCAGCCGGTAGGTGCTGAGATAGTCGGTGACGTCCATGAACACCTCGTCGATGGAGTAGACCACCATGTCCTCCGGCGCGATGTACTTGAGGTAAATCTGATAAATGCGGGTGCTGTACTCCATGTAGTACGCCATTCTCGGCGGCGCGATGAGGAAGTCCACGGCAAGGGCCGGGTCAGCCTGCAACCGGGAGAAAAAGTGGGATGAACCCTCCAACTTTCGCCCCGGGGCCTTCTGCTGCCGCCGGGCGTTCACCTCCCGGACCCGCTGGTTCACCTCGAAAAGCCGGCTGCGCCCGGAGATGCCGTAGCTTTTGAGGGAGGGCGTCACCGCCAGACAGATGGTTTTCTCCGTCCGGCTCTCATCCGCAACGACAAGGTTGGTGTCCAGCGGATCAACCCCCGCTCCCGGCACTCCACGGAGGCATAGAAGGATTTCAGGTCAATGGCAATATAGGTGCGTTGTTTCAACTTCTGTGCCTCCTTTCAAGCAAAATTTACAGACATCCCGCCTCAAGATCTTGACTTAAAGTCGGGTTCAGGTGTTATCATGAGTATAGCAAAAACCAAAGCGCCGCGCAAGAGCGCGGGCCGGAATAATGGGGGTAAAGAAAATGTCTGTGAAACAAACCGCTCCTTCGGGCGACAGCGCCATGGCTCGGCATGCCGCGTCCATGGTCTTCCCCATCGGTGCGCCCAACGACGGCTTTGCGCAGTATTTTACAGGCAGGAGCTTTCTTGCGCCCGTTTCCACGGAACAGGTCGGTATTTTCAATGTGACCTTTGAGCCGGGCTGCCGCAACAACTGGCACATCCATCACGCCAAAAGCGGCGGCGGCCAGATCCTGATCTGCGTGGCCGGACGCGGCTTCTATCAGGAGTGGGGCCGGGCCGCCGTGCGGCGGGCCGGAGGGGCGCGGCGTGTACGTCACAAAAAACACTTCTCAGTCTGCAAGCCTTTTGTCCCAAAAGGCGGCCCTTTTAAAAAATCAGGTCCGTCTCCGGACCTGATTTTTTTGTCGTATGTTCCGCGTATCCGTTTACGCCTTCTTGGCGATGTCGCACAGGGCGGTGAAAGCCACGGCGTCGTTGATGGCCATCTCAGAGAGCATCTTGCGGTTGATCTGGATGCCGGCCACCTTCAGACCGTGCATAAAGGTGGAGTAGTTCATGCCGTTGATCTTGCAGGCGGCGGAGATGCGGGTGATCCACAGCTGACGGAAATCCCGCTTCTTCAGCCGGCGGCCCACATAGGCGTAGGTCAGGGACTTCATGACCTGCTCGTTGGCCATCTTGAAGTGCTTGGACTTAGCGCCCCAGTAACCCTTGGCCAGCTTCAGCGTCTTATTTCTTCTTTTACGCGCCATCATAGCGCCTTTTACACGTGCCATATCTTAATTGCCTCCTATTCTAACGATTCCGTCTCTTATTTGTAGGGGATCATCTTGCGGATGGTGGCCTCATTGGTGCAGTCGGCATAGGTGCCGCTGCGCAGGCGACGACCGCGCTTGGTGTCCTTCTTGGTGAGGATGTGGCTCTTGAAAGCGTGCGCTCTCTTGACCTTGCCGGACTTCGTCAGATTGAAGCGCTTCTTGGCGCCGCTGTGAGTCTTCAGTTTAGGCATAATTATTACTCCTTCCATCTATTCTCCCGCCGGGGCGGGAAGAACTCGTGTGTTATTTTCCGGCCTTCTGGGCCTTGGGGGACAGGAACATGGACATGAGCCGGCCCTCCATCTTGGCGGCCTTATCCATCCATGGTGGCCACGTCGGCGCAAAGTTCAAGAACTCTTCTCAGCAGCAATACGTAAAATCGAACTGAAGCACAACAT
>VOFK01001979.1_pt1 | contig 16350 bp, 20 predicted proteins | sample 5384121 | NCBI WGS metagenome assembly VOFK01 (sample SAMN12384730, study PRJNA508395) | human gut metagenome | isolation source: healthy gut J | host: Homo sapiens
TCGATTGTGCTTCGTTCGGTTGCGTATTCGCTACTGTTTTGCCTGTTCAGCGCTGGACACTGCCAGCACAGAAAGGCGCTTGCAGCGAACATTTCAATGCCTGCTGCCAATGGTCAGCCACAGCATTACGGCATCGCTCATTTGCTTCATTTGTAATCATAATAGATGCTTTTAACGATCGTATTCAGTCTTCTTTTACTGGTGATTTGACGTCCTTTGAAGCACGACCTTTTGAATATCTTACGCAAATAATCATCGGAATTTCTTTATATTCCTTCGCTTTGCAATGCACACCTGTCATCAGTATTAAGGAGACAGTTTTTCTTCAATGAACTCTTTGTTTGACATTAAATAAATTATATGAGTTGATGATTGTCCGCAACCAAACAATATATAACTCTGTCTCGTTTGCAAGGGAGAGTAATGTATCACCATCACAGGGGCACGCCACAAGTTTTGAAATGATAAATGAGCGGACCCGCTTCTGACTACATCAATTACACAGATTCACCCAGTGAAGGAGCTTGGTCCATTTCCTTTGAATCTTAGGTCAGCCTTGCATAGATAAATATTTTCTGGGTTGTAACCGGAAGATAATTTTCAATAAGACTCTCCTCGCTGATAATATATGTTATTTAATAATTCATCGTAGCAATCAGGACAATCAACCATTTTTATTACTTCCGAATTTATTTCAAAACATTGATAGCTTGGTTCCAACGTCTTTGGTTGCCAGTATTTTTCCAAAAGAGCGCGATAATGAGTAGGATTCGCTATATATACGGAATCGGGAAGAGACAATTCACCTTTCATCAATTTGTCAAAAAGGCTTCCCCATGGATTATCTTTAACCCCATTGGCAATATCCACCCATTTCGTAAATCTGCTGTTCAGTACATAAATGCATGTACTCTATTGCTGATGAGAGCCTCGGCAGCTTGGGGAACGGACCTATCATGTCGCCTTCACCTTTGCAATTTGGGGACATCTATCCACAAAATTTGTTGTTTCCATTTCAGCAACGTTCAAACGCAGCAGCGTAGAATAATCAACATACTGTGATTGCAACATAATCACAACAAGCGAGATAATTCATTAAAGATAATCTGGCTGACCCACGGGATAGTAATTTTTTATTTCATCAGTACTTCTTGTTTCCACGATTTTACCTGTTTGAGCTTTTACAGTCTTCATCAAGTGACATATATTCATGGTATGGCAAAGAAATCCTTTTTGACTTCTTCAAATCGTTCTTATGCCATGCTCAAAGATCAAATCCCAAAAAAGGATATGTATAATCGATAAACTTTGGTGTTCACCTATACCAACGAACAATTTTGCATCTTCTCAATTGGTTACCACTTTTGCAACAAAAGCTTTCAGTGTTGTCGTTCTATTTCCGGCACCTCTCTTTCCATATACCAAAGATGGCAAACGATTTTGGTTTCATCATCAATTCGAGGATATTTATGATTCAGTTCTTCCTGATAATCACGAGAAAGATATCCCCGGAAAGGTATTCCAAAAACTATATGGTTTAAGTTCTATTGTTGGCAGGTAGGCTTTTTGCATGTGGAGTCTCTCAAAAGCTTATAAACATGTTTGAAGATTAACTTTATACATGGCTTCTCATTCATAAAAACCATTCTCTTAAGCTTGAGTGATCTTGTTTGAAGGGTTCCAATCTTTCTACATACGTTTCTTCTTTGTTCTCATCTTTTCTTTCGAATATGTTGACATCATGCAGAATGGACGGATTATTTTCGGTTCCATTCAAATTTATTATCGTGCCAGGCACACAGTTGATGTTTTCTGCATGATAGTCGTCTTATTTCATTTAATATTGTTCCTACAATGTAACTTGGCTTGTCAGCATTTCTTAACACCAATATTACATACTCTTAGTTTTTTGCCACTAAGGTATCTCGTCTGTGTCCAATCCTCAATATCTTTTTGCATACACGCTTTGATTCAGAACTTTGGCAATGGAATTCTATTTTAAGGAACAGGAAGGACATTTGCATATATTAATGATTCTTAACTTTTGAAATAGCAAAATCACCCTTCTGATAGTCCTTATCTGCTGCTATACGATAATCGCAATCCATGTCTTTGCTTGCTCCAAAGAGGCGACTTTTTTGGATCTTTATCCAGCAAACGGCATGCTCTTTCAGGGTTGCGATTGGTCGTTTTTTCTTCTGGCCAATTCTTTTACGTCCCGCTTCAGCATAATTGCTGATCATCATTTTTTCTTCATTATAATAGCGGATGCAGCAGATTGCCTTTTATGGACATAGAATTTTTCTTTGTGCACACTTTCTGATTTTTGTATTTCATGTCCATTCATTTCCAAATCTGTAATAGAAGAACCCGTGGAATAGAAATACATGGTCAAGATGATGTTGATTGCGGTATCAGTCTCCTGTTCTGAAGCCAGGAGAAATATGTGATTCACTGTTTCTCCAGCCTTTAATGAGCATAAGGTATTGATATAGCTGCTGCTTCTCTCCTTCATCCGTGCTGTATTTTTCAGATTCCATAGACATTTATGGGCATAAATCACGTTTTCAAAGGAATTTACATCTTCACCGGTTTTTGGGCAGGAACTTCATGGCCTTTCATCAGATAATACAATTTCTTCAGATATGCTTCAAACTTGGTGACTAATAAATTAAATGCCAAACTTATCTACTAGTAGTTGCTTCTTGCCGTACAGATTTGTAAATGCCCGCTGGATAAACATGCCTTACATTATCCAAAGAGTCAATTGATGTGTGTTCATTACATAGAATACGCTGTCTATAATCTCAATGGACAGGGACGCATTTAGGGAAGCACAGCGGTCAAAGCGTTTTCAGAATGTCTGACATTATCTTTGCGACGGCTATGTCTACATGCTGTACTTCGCCAATAGTAACGTCTTCCTCTTTTACGGACCTTGTTCTTCTTCGGATTGATAATTCTCCTCCCATATTCAAGTACGCTTTCAGAATACGTTCTCTACAACTGCTGTCTAAAATAAACTCGAAGTAATTTGTCTGCTTTGGGAATAACCAGACGAGCCGGAACTTCTGTACACCTTCTACTTTGGCAATGAACTCACGAGTTTTGGCCATGTTCAATGTCAGTTTTCAAATTGTCAAACTGACTGAAACTCCATTCAGATTCTGTTCCGTTACATTACGACTCATGATGTGCTCCAGTTGACTGGCGTTATACCAGTCGCTTCGGCCAGAATCATAACTTGTTTGTGCAATTCGCGGAATTGGTATTCTGCGATATAATCATAGATCGTCTTACCCGGCGACAGATGCAAATCTCCACTTTGCAGGTCATGCAGGATAATCATTGCCGTACGCTGATCCTTTTGTGAAAGAGAAGCAAAGGTTTTGTGTAACTCTTTAAAGGCTTCTTTGGTTAGTTCGCTTCCCGGACCGGACATGTAGAGGTTCTTGATGAACTTCACAAACTTGGAGTTGATATATTCGGCATCGATCGTACCCGTACCTGTTTCTGTGATATAGGTGTCAATAGGATAGTCAAAATCATTTCCTTCCGTACTGCCACCTCCATTACCTTCAAACAGTTCCCTGTATCGTTGCAGCAGAATAAGGTAAGTCTGTTCGTCCAGTTCCATTTTGACGTAGGTATAGGTATCGCCATGCTGGAACTCATATTCATCCTTATCCCATGTGAATCCTTGCAGCTTGGCTGCTTCCAGCAGATGAGTCATCTGGCTGAAATCTTTGGCAAACATATTCCTGTCTTCTCTTGATTCTGGCAATTTGGTAAAGTTTTCGATTTTCTGTGCCTGGAATATATCCCTTATGTGCAAGAACTTCTGGTTTATATTTTCCAGATTGCTTTCCAGTTTATCGACAAAAACACCTAACGGCCTGTCCACATATACATCGAGTGCATCGTTGATATTCTGCTCCATGGTAAGTGTAAGGGAAAGAGTAATAGCGGATAATGCCGAAAGGCTTATCCGGACCAAACAGGCGGTTGGTGCGTGAGAACGACTGGATAATGTCCACATATTTCATTACCTTATCCACATACAGCGTATTTACCCATTTGGAATCATAACCTGTCAACATCTGTGAGACCACAATTAGCAGGTCTATCTGCTGTGCATGATCATGTTCTATATTGAGGTAAGGCTTCTTGTGTGCCAGTCTTTTGGCCACATCCTTTTTGTATTTGGCATATGTGGAAAGCTGGAACGTTGTTCCATATTTCCGGTTATAGTCATCCAGCATCTCCAGCAAGGCATCTTCCTTGGCAATTCCGCCATCAGAATTGTCTATGTTGTTGTCGAATACGGCTACCACATTCAGGGAAGGATATTGCTCCTTTGAATATCCGATAATAAGCTATTGCCTCAGGTATATTCTTTTGTAGCCAGAATTGCGTGGAATTTACCGTTCTTGCTCAGTTTATCCCCTTCCGCTTGCGATGTCGGCTGCGACAGCCTGGTGATGAACAGGCTGCTGATACAAGTCTTTAGGCAGATAATGTTCTATTCCGTGTAAGGTCTCATCTCCTTCCTTATAAGTGTCCGGCATCTTCAGTTCATTCATGAACCTGTTGTAAATAGCCATTTTCTGCACGTCATTTTCAATCTCCTCGATGCTGTTTACCTTCAGTTGGGAGAATGCCACTTTTTCGCGAAGTTCATTGTCATCGTAAGTTCTCACCATATACGGATCGAATCCCAATACGTTGTGGTCGGGGATTCCATTGGCAATGGTATATTTATGAATCATGTCGCCGAATATGGTTTCGGTCATGATTTCATGCTTGGCATTTTCTTTGAACACTGGTGTGCCCGTGAAGCCAAAAAGCAAAGCTCTTTTTAAACGTGTTCTTGATACCTATCAGCATATCGCCGAATACACTACGATGACATTCGTCTATGATGAATACCAGTCGTTTGCGGTCTATAAAATCAATATCCTCCTGTGAAATATCTTTCCCTGCTTTGATGTTCGACATTTTCTGAATAGAGGTTACAATAAGCCGGTCGTCGTTATCCGTACTTTTGAGTTTACTCAACAGGATAGCTGTATTCTGCGTATCTTGTATCGCTTCGTCTTCTCCAGCAAATCCACGATATTCGTCCAACGATTGCACACTCAGCTCGATACGGTCCAACAAGAATACTACTTTGTCAGCATCGCCAGAATTGGCTATAAGCTGTGCCGATTTGAAACTGGTCATGGTCTTTCCGGAACCGGTGGTATGCCACACGTATCCGCCACGATGCTGATGAGTATCCCAGTTGGTTTTATGCGTTATGTCACTGATTTTGCTGGCTGCAAAATACTGATAGCTGCGGAGAACTTTCAGTGTCTTATCCTTATCGTCGGCAATGGTATAGTAACCAATTAGCTGATGTGCCATGGGGATGCTGAGCAAATCGGATACGATTCGTCTCCAGTCTCGTATGACGGTGTTGTTAAAGTCTTCCCAATGGAAATAGAATTCGGCTTGAAATTCTCTTCTTTTCCGGATTGGCAAAATAGAGTGTCTCTTCCGAGTCATGGCCACGAAAAATCTGTACCATCTTGAAGATACCGTTGCCGAATACACCTTCGTGAGTATAACGCTTTATCTGGAAGGTAGCCTGACTTACATCTACTTTGGAACGCTTCAGTTCGATATGAATCACTGGCATACCATTGATGAGCAACATCACATCGCCCCGTCGGTCACCGCCTAACGGGTGCGAAGCCTTGAAACGAGGTTGGCGAGCAATCTGGTAGCGACTTTGTCCGCACTGATTTCACGTGCATCGAAAATCTTCAGATAGACTTCCTTACCGTAATTGTTAGTATCGGTAGGGTTGTCGCGTTTGATGCATACCTGTCCGCCATTGATAAAACATATTCATGGCGTATGGGCTGTCGCACAGATTCACCTGATCGATGATTTGGCGCATCTCACTTGCGGTAAGCGGATAATTGCCTAATTTGTTTATGTCACGGTTGTTGTCAAAGAGAATCTTGGCCCAGTTCTGAATCAAATCTTCTTCTGTGGGTTGTACAAGGACTTCCTTTTCCCAACCGTGATGGGGGAGAAGATCAACTAAGGCCTGTTCAAACAGACTTTCCTTGACGAAATATTGTATGTTGTCGTTAGTCATATTATGCCTGTTTTATTTATTCTTATATTGTATCTTGTAATCATCAATTATAGATTTTTGCAGTTGATACTAATGTATCAACATCATGGATAATATATGAATCGGTATTATTCGTTAGAATATATTCACCATTTTTATCTCCCCCAGCGAATCTCGCAAACATTATTGGGAATAGTAATTACGAGTTTATGTGAACCCAATGATTTTGAATCATATAAATCAACTGTGACACCTTCTTTCCATATTCCTTTTTTTCTTCTAAACAAAAAGACATCTTCAGCAAGAGATTTAATATATATATATCAACATTGGGTCATAACAATGACTATCGGTCGTCTTCTGCTGAGCAAAAAGATGATATGCCCATTTTCTTCAAATATTCTTTTTACGCCAAGCGTCCCAAATGATATTAGAACGTTGTTTAAAATATTTCACCCAACAATTATTGCTAGTCGTATTAATCACGTGTTGGCAGAATTCTTCAAATGAAGCATCTTCATTCCACTCAATCCATGTTTTAATAAATACCTGAATAGATTTTCCATAATCAGGATCTTCGCGCAAATAACGCTTCATACTATTATCTCGGTCTTTATTGAATTCATAGAGACGATTTTTTGATTTCCAACATTCTGGTTGCAAACATAACATGGCATTATAATAAAGTTCTTGCTTTTTCCATTGTTTATCCAGATTTATCCATTTTGTAAGACAGTCGGAATATTTTTTAAACCAAATTAAATTTCCATTGGCCCATTTTTATTAAGCAAACGAATTTGCCCCCCATAAATATGGATTCTTCTCTGCTTCCCGAATAGCAGTCGTCCAACAAATATCAGTATTCCCTTGATCATCAATGAGACGAAGCCTTGCTTTTTCTATTTCCTCTTCTATTGACTTATTGTCAATACCCTTATACCTTTTTACCCTATTTTTTAAGAACAGTAAGATTGCTGACTCATTTGAGTATACATCAATATTTAATTCTTTAAAATACTGATACATATCATTACATATATTGTATACACCTTCAAAAGCATCGGCAGCATCGACACGCTTATTAATTCTGTCTGTATTATTGTCAAGTTTAAATACATTACGAGACATACGAACCCATTCATCAAAAGTTTGTCAGCCAAGCTTGTGAATTTTCTTGACGAGGATAATATTTGAGAAACCATTGTATCGAGTATAATATGGCAATAACATCATTGCTTATATCATCTGCAACCAAGCGAGAAAAATATGTACAGTCATCGGTGTCATAATAGGACTCTTTAGGTAGTAATGTGGTTATATCCGTATATTTGCCGTTACCTTTGTCAACAATCCATAGATTCATATTATCAAGCAATTCTTTAAAATCTATTACGGTACAAGAGGTTGGCTTAATTCTATTATCACTACTCCTCCATGTAACTAATTGATTCTGGTATGCAATCAACAAGTTATCTATACTGTTTTCATTCATTTTATATGAAGCTTCGTATAGATTTTCAATGTGAGATAATGATTGCTCATAAAGATGCATTTTGAATTCATCTTGTTCATCAGGCTTATCTTTTGTTGCAGTACTTTTTGCAATAGGTGTTTTTGCAAATAATTGCATCGCTATCATTCTTAATAAGAAGATTTTAAATCTTCTTTCTGTTTCTTTGCTGCAATCAGTCTTTCCTTTTTTTTATTTTGATCATCAAGAGTTTTTGTCATTACACTACTTGCATATTTTTTGCCAAAAATAGGTCAATCCATTTTCCATCTACATGCTCACGCCAGTCATGTTCAATAGATGTATCTGCAAGAAGTTTCTCCGTTTTCATTCATCTCATTTTGTTGTAATTGAATCTCTTCTTCAAGAGTAGATTTTAACTTATCAAAATCTGAAAGCAGTTTACCTCGTGCATTCATTTTTACAAACAATTCGTCAGACATTCCAATTACTCCTAAATCAAGATGATTAAATGTAATGTTATTTAACCGTTTTTGGCATTCATTTAAATCTAGTGTCCAATCCATCTGACTACATATTGTATCTATCATTACTAGCATTGAATTGATTGTTGGATCAAAACGCCATCCCCATTGAAACCAATCGCGGTTCATGATAATCTCCGACGGTTGGTATTCATGTATTTCCATTTTAGACAGATTGCGTTCTTCCTCTGGCTTGCTCTTTTCTTTTTTTGCATTTTTTTTTGACTCTGTGGTCTTCGCTGAAGCTTCATCCACAAACTGCTTTGCATTATGGCAAACAAGCTCTTTGCAAAATGCCTCAGACGTATTGCGGGTTTCATAAGTCAATATTGACTCACCATCCTCAGTCAGTAGATTTACTCCTAGTACCCAGTGTAACAGAAACAAGGTTGTCAAACGCTGCTGCCCATCAAGAGGTTCAAAAGCTCCGTTTCTGTCACTACCATAGATAAAGTCAAGTTGTGATTCTGCACTCTTACCTGTTATCACAAGCATAAGTGTTCTTACAAAGTGGTTACGAATTTCTTTAACTTCTTTATGCTGACGTCCTTGCGCATAGTCACGCTGTATTTGGGGTATTCGAATTACCCCTTTTTTAATAAGGTCAGCAAAGCACATTTTATCTATATTATTGTTCATTTGAATTAGTCGGATTAGCGTTAACAACATTAAAAATAGTATCAACTGTATTGTGAATCTCTTTCATATAACCATCCATATCTGGTTTGCTCCATCTCATCGCATCAATGAATGAAGATTCTGTGTTGGAGTTTGTATAATACTTCAGGAATACATTTCGTGTACCAATTGGCATAAATCGTTTTTCCTGCTTTGTCTTCTCTGATTATGCAGTAACGTTTGTAGGAAATGGTGCATCCTGGTACTCTCTATTAGTTTTATAATCAAGTAAGGTAAGATTCCCTATACAATCTTTATTCTTGATAGCAGCATCTCCAGCTGAGAAATAATCAAGTACTTTTTTACTGAAATCTGTGTATGCTTTATCTATGCCTCTTACATTTTTCTCATATTTAGGTATAAGATCTTGACAAATTTCATATAAAGGTTGAGCTGATTTCTTTCGTTCATTCAGCTTTGATTCAATACTAAGGATATAGGCAACATTTTTCAACCAACGCAAGCGGTCTTCATGTTCAACCAAAGAAGCATTATTCTGAGAATCAATATGCTCAATATCCCACCTCTCTTTTTTGAATGAATCAAATGCAAAGCGTACTCCTTTTTGGCGACATGACTCCACATTGAATAGGAGTAAAAAGGCGATTTACGTATATTGAACCATACTCCAACCCATCTATACCTATATGTGTTTAAATATTTGTCTTTATCCTTGAAGCATTTCTCCATTATCAACTTGTGGAACTCTTTTTGTGTATCGTCATTTGTCCATTCTCGGTCTTTCTTTTGTTGTTTAGCGATAGACAGCCGATTGTATATATCAAGAGGTTGATTACCAACACTTACCAGATAACCAACATAATGATAATACAAGTTATTTTCAAACCATGCGATTAATCTATCATTGGTTCTTATAACATATTCCCACGCAGAACGCATGTTCTTTATTCCAAGTCTTTTCCACAACCCATTGAGTTCTATTGAAGTATCATTACGTTCTTGTGCTCTACAATAGTCATATAAATTTTGGAACAATCGATAAGAATAGTCTCTGTCAGTATTCTCTTCTGGCTTTTCTGTAACAAAGTCAAATAATACATCTATACGTGTTTGCTGATTATCGTTTCCGTTGCTGATAAAATACCAGAACTTATCATTTTGAAACTGACGTTCCATCAAGTTCCAATCAAAGGTAAGTTTGTCAGCTTCTACTCGATCATTATTGGAGATTATATTTCTATCCATGATGAACAAGGCTTTTATCAACTCTGAACTTGTCAGGCTTATTTTTCCTTTATTCAGTCGGTTGAATACTTGTATACTTTCAATAGTTTGCTTTTCATCTGGAACAACATACCAGATGAATTTCACCTGTGCAGATTTGCTGGGATATATAAGGCAATGTTTGAATGCTGTTTCTACTTCGTCTTGGGCTTTTTCAGTGAACCAGTCAACAATGGCCGATTTTGCTGTAGCTAAATAATAGCTATCTATGTTATCTTGAGGATTAGGTTCAGAAAAATCTAACTGAGGACGATTGGTATATGTAATATCATATATCATGTTATCAGAAAAAGTATTCATTTCTGTACGAGTAAAACTATTTTCGAACAGATACATTAATATTAATCGTAGAGTAGTTAATCGTTGCTGGCCATCTAAAACTTCCCAAGCATCAATTTGAGAGCCGTCTCTCCGTGTCCATTTGCATGGCTTTACAACAAGAGGTTGGAGATAGTAACTATCTTCTTTATTTTGTTTTGCAAACTCATTGATATCATTTAATAAATCTATTACTTGCTTCTCTTCCCAGCGATAACCGCGTTGATAAGAAGGAATAACAAAATGGTGTTTTGTTTTTATGAGTTCTGCCACTGCTTTGCGACAAAAGTTCGGATTATCTGTAAACTGATTGTAATTCATATTATTCATTTCTTGATTACCATTTTGTGCTAATTTATTTCAAATGAGTCGATATATCTTATACAAACATCTTATCCAGACAAGCTGCCTTGATTTGTTTTAGCTTCTCAAGGCGCTGGGTTTGGAGAGAGATTTGCCGATCTAGATTGCGGAAGTAAGCACCAATCTTTTGTTGTTCAGCATATGTAGGAACTAAAATTGTTTCTTTCAAGAAGTCATCTACTACTAAATCTGTCATCATTGTTGATGACTTTGTACATCTTATAAGTACATTTCTCATTATATTCTCGTTATTGATAGCATATTTCCAATAATTTATATCATGTTCCGCACTTATAGGATGGAAAACGACAAAAACATGAGAAACAATTCCATCACCTATTGTATTTTCAACAAATCTTCCATGTAAGAAGCGTTTGCTTTTATTCCCTTCAAAAGCAATATCGCCCAACTTCATGATGTTGTATGTTTTCAAATATTCTAAATCTGAAACATTTACATTAGTCAAATAATACATATTGGCAACTGAAATAATTTTATCCGTACCAAATGTTAAGTCATTTTTGATTATAGACTTCTTATAAAGAGCACTAAAACTTTTTTTTTCTTCCCATTCTCCTTCAAATCCTTTGAATCTTACTTTAGGTACAGTTTCTCCTTCTTGTGGGAACATAGATTGTAGGCTTGCTGCCTTTACTTGTTTCAGCAATTTTATTCTTGTTGTAATGAAAATAATCTCTTTATCTATTATAGAATGGAAGATTCCTATTTTTTCTTGTTCCATTTTATTCTCTGGAAAGTAAAATTCCATCTTTTTTATAGATGTTCCAGAAGTTAATGCTCTAGTAGTCATGGAACTTTTACGAATCATTTCTTTTCGAAAATCATTTGTAAAGAATACATATTTCTTAAATAAATCTGATAAAGGATCCTCATTTATTGCTCTTCCTCTTAATACAAATCCACTAAATACAGTATCATTACTCTCATCTAGCATTACACTTGGATATCCTATTTCTTCTAGCGTTTCTGAGGTTCTTGTAAAGAAGATATCTCCTTTTTTTACTTCAAAACTTGATATTTCTTTTTTAGACAGCGAAACTCTACCTTTTAAAATATCTGATGTTAATCCACGATTATTAAATACATCTGTGAAATTTACGATTGAGTACCATAGCCAAAAAGAATTCTTTACCTTTGTTTAAACCATTCTTAAAGTAATAGAAATCTCCTACAGAACAAAAAATCCCATTCCTGTTTAAATCCTTTAAATCTATGTTCCGGTACATTCATACACTTACTCCTTTTCCACCATTAATCAACTCATTAAGTCCTAATATAGTAAACTCATCTCCAGTCAATTCACCAATAAGGCCAGACAATCCTTTTTGGGATTTTTCCAAATCCTCGTTTAATTGCTTATAACTTATGGCATACTTCTTACTTAATGCACGCACTTTGTTTTCAAAAGTAGATAAGACCTCAGCGAGTGTTTCATCAATACCTTTGATAATATGATCAATCCATTTTTTATGCAGGAACAGAGAAATTTCTTCGTCTGAAAGGTTCTCTATCGCTTCTACCGTTTTGTCAATAAGAGCCTGCTTTGCTTCCTTAATTTGTTTATTCTTGTTTTTCTGTTCCTCCCAGAGTTTGACAATCTTTTTCAGTTTTTCTTTTGTCTCCGCTTCCACCTCATCCTTTTTGGCTTTTGCTCCGGCAGTAATGGCTTTCTTATCGAAAGCATTCTCTTTTTCGCTATCCAAATAAGTCTCAGATTCCTCTTCTGAGAAGCTTTCACGGATTTCATCCAGTTCATCGGAGATTTCTTCTACCCGCATCTGTAAATCGGCAATTGCTTTCAAATCGTCCTGGAATTTCTCTTGTTGTACCAATTCAAAAGGAATAATGCGGCCTTTCAAACCATCCGGCACTTCAATCTCTTCGTCGCCTTTCTTTACCAGTTTATAAGCAGGTTCTACCACTCTTACCGCTTCAATGCCTTCTTGCTGTATGGTCTCAATATCGTTGGTAATGCCCTGCCAGTTGTCAGCCAACGCTTGATAGGCTGCATATCGGTCGATGAGAGGCATCCCATGCAAACGGGCAAAAATATCATCGGAAATAGCATCCAGTTCTTTTCTGTGGATTTGCGGTCGCTATCTGATCAATCAGCCGATGATGAACACTATCGGCAAAACCTCCGAAAGCCTGTGCAAACATCTGCTGGAAGGCTTTTACGTCTGCATTCTGTTCTATAAACGATTGAGTATCTTCGGTCTTCAACTGTGAATAAGGTTTGTCTGCATCCGCAATAAACAATTCTTCGCGCAAAGAAGGGAATGTGTTCCCAATATTTTTGAAGTTCATCAATCTCGCTGTGAGGAATGCCTCCGAACATGGTGGCATAGATGTCGAACTTCTCAACAGGATCACTGGAATCTACATAACGAGGGATGTTCAGATTGTAACCGTTTTGACGGATTTCATCACGGGACACTGTACGGGAATATCCGGGAACTGTTTTACGGTCGCGTACCGTATCGGCAATACGTTTGATGTCACATTCGCGCAGCTTGTTGTTTTTTCCTTCCTTGACAAAACCCTTTGAGGCATCGATAATCAACACGTCGTCATTGTCACGATGCTGTTTGAGCACCATGATGAGGGTAGGGATACCTGTACCAAAGAAGATATTGGCCGGCAGTCCGATAATGGCATCGATGTTGTTCTTCTCAATCAAGTTGCGACGTATTTTGCCTTCCCCTTCACTATTTTCATCGGCATCACCACGGAAGAGAACACCGTGAGGAAGTACAATTGTCAGGATACCGTCTGGTTTAAGGTGATGGAGCTCATGAAGCAGAAAGGCGTAGTCGGCTTTGCTTTTGGAGCTACACCATAATCCTTAAAACGCGGATCCAGTTCACGGTCGTTGGCATCCCACTGTTGCGAATAGGGAGGATTGCTGACAACAGCATCCACGTAAAGCGGTTTTCCGATATCTCCACCGTCAGTCTGCAAAGGCCAGTCCTCTTCCAGAGAGTCGGCACAACGAGTATTGATGTTGTCTGGTTTGATACCACGCATCACCAGATTCATACGGGTCAAGTTGTAGGTGTTTTCCTTCAGCTCCTGCGCATAGTATTTCACCTTGTTCTTGTCTTCGATATGACGCCCAACCGATTTACCGATGGTAATCAGCAAGGAACCTGAACCGCTTGTAGGGTCATAAATTTCAATTTTGTCTTTATTCTTATGGTGTTCAGCCACAATTTCAGACATCAAGATAGCCACCTCGTGAGGCGTATAGAACTCTCCAGCCTTTTTCCCGGCATTGGCTGCAAAGTTACTGATAAGATATTCATATACATATCCCAGCACGTCATAGTCCTGACGACCGTCTGTGGGAATGTCCTTGATTAGCTTGATGAGATCCTTAATGGCACGTGTCTGCGAGGCTGGGTTCTCACCCAGTTTACTCAGGTCAGCCTGTAAAGTCTTGAAGATGTTCTCGTAGACATGTTTGTAATGAGGGCTAATCAGACGGTCGAAACTGCTGAGTGCTCCGCTCAAGTCGGCTACACTAAATTCAGAATTGGGCTTCAGCCAGGTAGCAAACAGATTTTGGTATTCAATGAAGTAGCCAATGTTGTTTCTGCAATATTCCATCATCATGACTGCTTCCTGATTCTCATGATCTTCTACAAGTGTCACAATATCCTCATCAGTCCATCCGATACTGTTCAGATAGTTCACCTCATTGTCTGACAGAAATTTATAGAAAATCAAGCCAAGAATATAATCTTTGTATTCGTTGGCTTCTATCTTGGAGCGCATCTTGTTGGCAGATGCCCATATCTTATTGGCAAGTTGTTGTTTGTTCATAAAATCAATTTTAAAAAATAGCTTACTCTATGTGTGAATATCATAAGCAAAGATGTAAATAAAGAATGCAGACATTCTGCATTTATTGAGAATACTTAGTATATAGGAATCTCATTCATCAGACTCTCTTAGCAGGTCCTTAACCTCCACGTTAAGTACTTTAGCTATTTGAAATAGCATTTCCAAACTAGGTTGTGCCGTATTGGTACACCATTTGGAGATGGTAGCAGGATCTTTCCCCACTTGCTCTGCCAGCCATTTATTGGTCTTTTCCTTCTCGGCGAGCATCACTTTGATTCGGTTTATTTTTTTGTTGGGCATATCTCATCTTTAATTAACAATAATACAAATATAATCCTTTTGCCTAAAAGAGCAATTGAGTTTTAATTAATAATTAGATGTAGAAGGAATTTTTATTGCGTATAATTCAATTTTTACGGTATTATGGCCGAGAACAATGCATCTAAGAGATTTTGATTAAGATAAATTGTTTACTTTTGAAGTATAGACAATCTTAAAATTGATTTTTATGAATGATAATATTGAATATGAGAAATTTACTCAAGAGATTTATAATGAGATTTTGAAGAATTTGTATGTAAAGAATATAGATGTTAAGCATAATGTGAAATTGACTGGAAAGTCAGGCCAGAAGCATCAAATAGATGTGTACTGGGAATATCAATATGATAATACCACATTTAAGATTGTAATAGAGTGTAAGAATTATAACCACACAGTATCTATTGGTAAAGTGAGAGACTTTTTTGGTGTTCTTTATGATTTGGGAGATGTCAAAGGTATAATGGTTACCAGAAAGGGTTATCAGGAAGGTGCAAAGAAGTTTGGTGAGCATTACAGGATTGATTTAATGGAATTAAGAGAACCGGAAGAGGGAGAGGCTATTGTTGCTGAAACCACATTAACTATTGATAGTCCTGTTAGACATAGACTTTTTCAGGTTGATGAAGATTGGGCTAAAGCACATGATTTTAATATCCAATTATATAAAAAACGACTGGACTGTTTGAGTCTTTCGCCTAGTAGCAACAAATGGATTAATGCAACCCATATTCCTTTAACAACTAAAGAAAATAAGATTAGAAATGCAAAAGATGAGATTATTACAGATATACAGAAATTAGAAGAAGAATTACCTGAAAATTGCGAACAAAATAAAGACTATGTATTTCCATTTGACGATGCTTATATAAAAACAGATTGCGGAAATATCAAGATTAAAGAAATCAAGTTTGAATATGAGAATCATACAGAAACAAAACAGATTAAAATTGATGCACAAAACATAACCAAGGCAATACTTAAAAATACGATTAGTAAGGAGGTACAGTTAATAGGGAAAACATATATGGACTATAAGTCCCAAATGAAGTAGTTTGTTCTTTACTTTGTTGTATGTTATTTATAAAAATTCGGACTGAATAATATCGAAGGACAACTGTACTTTCCCTCTCTATTAACGGCAAATAATGGATTTACAAAATAAAAAAGGAGAGAAAAACCTCTCTTTTTTTAAAATCCACATTACACCTCCAACTCCTTCAACGACAACCCATAATTATATTGTCTGAAAAATCCTCTGTGGATAAGTTTTCAGACCAAGGGTCTGATAATACTTGTAATCATCATCTTCGGTGCAGAGGTATTTGTACCCATAGCGCGGGGCGTACTCGCGAAGAAGCTTGGGCAAGGTCTTTCAGATTTTCCTGTTGGTTTCGTTTGAAGTTGCTGCACAATGATAATGCTCCAGTCGGGGA